>Ga0123357_10009155_pt1 | contig 12476 bp, 8 predicted proteins | sample TergutEmb28metaG_FD_89873 | JGI IMG/M metagenome (GOLD analysis project Ga0123357, IMG submission 89873) | Embiratermes neotenicus P4 segment gut microbial communities from Petit-Saut dam, French Guiana - Emb289 P4 | ecosystem: Host-associated > Arthropoda: Insects > Digestive system > Gut ... | reverse complement strand
TCCATCCTCAGGAGCTTGCGACTAATTCGTTGAGTTACTTCATGGGTTGTATCTGGTTCGATGTGTGTTGGTGTTATGTTGCAGTGTGGCTATGGTGGTGTGGTATCCGTATGCAGGCTGAAGAATGTTGTATGTGATTGTGCTTCAGCCTGCATATGGATGCCACACCACCATAGCCAAACTGCAACATAACACCAACACACATCGAACCAGAGCAATACAACCCATGAAATAACTCAGCACATAAGTCGCAAGCTCCTGAGGATGGACGTATTAACATCCGAAACATGTTGAGCAGTGAATAAAGTAATAATAAAACAAGTGGCATCAAGTTGGTCTCTCTTCACTTAATTAGTAAGAAATGTTGTTTGTTAGTAAAGGAATAATTATTAAGTATTTGACTGCAGGGGAAACAACAACCACCAGAGACAACACACAAAATAATCATGTCATCTAAATACCTCTGTGCCAGGAAAACTCACTGAGAGTGGCGATGCTGATTCAGATTCTGTAGCCTTGCAGGGACTAGAACCTGTCAAATCTACAGAGCTTCCTTTGGAACTCTTTTTTTTCCGAAGACCAAATTTCTTGCGGTCTTTTTTTACATTAGGGGAAAAGCCTTCATTTGTCAGCTGCAAAAAAAAAAACAGTATCAAAAACTTATGATGAGTAATCCACTTTAGTATTGTATCAAGTTAAGACTGACATACATATGTCTGCATGCACATAATACTTCAATAATAATAATTATATACTAAGTAAATAACAATGTGAAAGATAGACAGAACTATGTACATAGTTCTTCACACGTTAACAGAGGACAACTTTAACTTTCGGGTTACTGAATCATGTGTTAAAGCTGATGTTTTAACACACATTTTAACCCTTTGACACCTAAAGACCTCTATAGTGGTCGTACCGCACTGCTAACCTCTAAACGTTGCATTTTATATATTTATTCAACAAATACAGGTACTGAATATTTTAAACACGGTATTACTGTCCATTTTTCCTCTTCAAAATTCAGTTTGTTTCATAATTCTAACGTATTTGGGTCCCGTTTTATTCACATTTTATATACAGTGTGCTAAAATTTAAAAAAATAATTCCGGCGCCAAAAGGTTAAAATCCGATATTAAAGGGAGTATGACTAAAAGAAGGAGAGCAGACTAATGTACATGTTAGGGGTTCTTCTAAATACTTAAATTTTGTTGTCAAACTGTTCTTCATTGATCCAGAAACCCCTACAACATAAGTTCTGAAAATTAAAACACCTATTACCTGCAGTAAAATGTACATTAACAAAACTGGCCATCAAATACCAGCTAAGATTCTCTGCAAACACAACAGACACCACACTAGGAAATCAAAACACAGGGGTAGCCAAACAGTATGAAGACCAAACATGGCATCAACATCAATAACACAGAAACCCTACCTGACATCTACATTTACTGTTCCTATTTCACTAAAAATGGATTGGTGTAGCACATAGGATATGGACTGGCCAACCAAACAACTGTGGTTAATCTCCTGAGAGGGAAAAGAGATATTTCTCTTTACACAGTATCACACTGGCCATGGGAACCACCCATCCTGCTGTTCAACGGATAATTTTGGCTTTTCCCCAAGTATGCAATAGATGGGGCATGAAGCTCATAATTCATCTCCAAATAGCACCAGAATACATACGGAGCGCCGGTATAGCTCTATTCATTCTTAGCCTCAGCACAAGATACGGACAGAGGGGGAGTGGTCAGCTTCACACCCTAACAGCTTTACCTCTGGGAATATACCAGCTTGTACCCACTCAATAGAAGGATGGTATGCAGATGGGATAAACTTCTTTCCTGTCAGAAATCAAACCACAGTTCCTCGGTCATCCAGCATGAAGCCTGGTCCCTAAACCAACTACACTAATCCAGCTACAATGAATTTAAGTTTCCTTCATGCACCATACTGCAGGATAATAAAAACAACAGGGGACATTAATCACAAGTTCCACCTTGTTAGGTGTCACAAAGCACATAAAATCTCATATTACCTCAGTATCAATGGCTGGCATTGATTCTATCTGTTCCAGAATTCGTGTTAGTTGCACAATGTTCTGAGTGACCTGTCCAAGCTCTTTACCGAGGGTCTCTAATGGTGGTGCAGAGTCAATGACCCAAGCAGCTAACCGGCTTCCTGCACCCGCCCCAGAACCCAAAATACTAGGTGGTGGAGAACATGGTTTCACATTCCTTGGTAATGAGCCATCACGAATTGGTAGTATCTCTGGAGGAGTAGCAGCAACCTCTGTGAAAGGACCAAACACAGCAATAGGCAGAATTGGCTAACCTTTATTCTGTATATGGCATTGTAATCATACATAAAACTATATTTAAAAAAACAGTCAATCACAGCTGAATTTTTATTATCATTATTTAGTATTCATTAGAACATGTTTCAGCCAGCTGGGCCATCTTCAGGTAACAACAAAAAAAAAAAAAAAAAATACAAAGCACTTGGGAGGTTAATTGCAACATTAAGTTGTACTAAACGAAATGAGATCTAATTTTTACGTAAAGGGTAATAATTCATAAGAATTAATGTTTTTTATATAATTTTTTTAGTTGTATATACTTCAGCTATCCTAAAGGTATGCTAGAATACTGCCTGGAAAGTTCAAGCTATTAAAATATTTAAGGTTATTTTATGTTGAATATTTGACTATGGGATATAATTTTACTTTTAGATGATTCTATTGACTAGTTCCATGGTTTATAAGTTTTCTTCTTGAGTGTAGACTAGGTGACGGTTTAGTATTATAATATATCTGTACAATAAGTCTGTACTTTACGGTTCATAAGCAGCCTTTAATAGTGAATAGTTTTAAAGAATTCTCAGATTTACATTAGTTACTTGACTGCCATCTTTGAAGATATTAAAATGTGTTTATTGGTGAGGAGATATATGTAGGTAGAAAGTTTTTGTTTGTATAATGCAGAAACTAATGGACTGCAGCTATAATGTGAATGGATTTGATTCTGCAAACACTAAGACTTAATTTACTTTCTGTTTTTCTAAGTCCAACAGCATTGTAACTTTTCTAAGTCCATTAAAACTTCAAAAAAAGTGCAGATAAAAGCCAACATTAAATTTCTCCCTTTAATTCCTTGGAGAAACCCAAACTTACTACTTTCAATAGGGCTGTCACTACAGCCCTGCGCCCTTACAACAGGGACATCTCTTGTGCCAAATGTGAGAAGATGCTGTCGATACAGTCGATGCTGTTTCAGCTGTTCCACCCACTTCACAAATGTCTCAAGAGCCTTAACCTGTTTAAACACAAACTCAATTTAACCATCTGTAATTATGCTAAATTGCATGACAAATAGAAACAAAACTTATACTTTTGTATTAAAATTAATATATATATATATATATATATATATATATATGTTCACTAGAACTTAATTTTGTATTATGCATGAAGCTTTAACTCTTTAAAGTTAATATGGGGTGTCCCAATAAGATTTAATTTTGTAATAAATTTTTCACAATAATAATGCCATGTTCCTTAGTGAAGCGTTCCATGACTACTAATTGCAAAAATGACAAATGACAGATGTTAAATTTTCAGTGCCACCAACCTAACACAACTACAATGGCCCGCAGTTTAAATATTGTGCTCTTGTTGGGACACCTGTATTATCATAGTACACTAAACTAAACCAAATTAAACTATGGTTTATAAAATTTGTAGCTGTCTTAATACTCTCCAAAACATGGGTTTGTTGCAGCAATAGTTACTAACACGAAAAATGGTAAATATACAAAACACAATTTTCAAAACTATATTCATTTAAATTACAGACCACATCTGGGAAAACAAAATCATGATTTAAACATCCCCACAACAACAAAAAATAGAACATAAATTTTAATTTAGAGATAAAATTACTTGTATATGTTACTTAAATATGCAATGACATGTCAGGTGTTTTCAGAACTGGCTGTTAACATCACTATCTGCTGCGATGCTGTGCAGTTGAGTAGAAAGGTATCAACAATGTGGGCAAATGTGCTCCCACACTGGCACATACCTACCTAATACATGCTGCCACATCCCATGAGATGCAATTTTCAAACAAATGTAAATTTTCAACAGCTCCATAATTATGCTGAATGATGCAGCCATATCCTAATGAAACTATTAAAAGTGCAACACTAACAAACAACTGCACTTACCTTGAGGTGATAGATGAACTCTTCAGCATCTATATCAATCCGTTTTCGTTTGGCTTTGGTCGATAAAACAGACAATCCAATGTCAACTGAACCATGAATCTTTCCACGTGCAATGTCTCCTGGGCCTTTAGCATACACCAAGATACCTTTGTCAAGGACAAAGTAGCGCTAAAACAAATTCAAAGTATATTTAATGCCAGAAGACACGAGGTTGGCATGCTTAAATTTTGATAAGACTTAACTTCTGTGGTCCAATTTTAGTATAAAATCAATTTCCCAAAATACTGACATAAGACAGGAAACCTTGTAGATCACCCATACATCCTGATTCCAGTGGCTTCCACATTTAAAACCTTTTGTTTCCATTCTCATAATACCAGTGCAATAATCTTCTTCTGTCTAATGCATATCTACACATAACACACAAGACCAAAACATGGAATTTTCAACTTTCCTTTACTTTACATCAGTGATAAAAGTTTCCAATTTTAATGAAGAGCAGTACGAATTAAATACAAGTAGCAGCAACACATTTTTAACTTACTTTGTGCCAACCCTTGAGTGGCCATTTCCTTTTCTTGTGCAGATAACCACTATAGACATCCGGTTTCTTGTCAAACCTCTGTCCATCTTTCAGACCTTCTAAGATTTCCCACTCTGATCCACGCCTGGTACTTCGCTTGTTGACTGAAAAATCAGGCATAATTACTAGCTCTCCATACACAAATGAAAATTTTTTCATGTTCTCTTTTTTGTCTCTGACGAATAATGAAATCCATTTTCAAAACCTATATAAAAATATTCACAGAATATATCATGGGACAAAAATGAATCTGACTAAAAAAAGTTCAACATTTCTGCACTATGTTACACTGCTTTCATCAAGTGAACCTGATAATCCAGCTCTGAAAGTGAGATGCCACTTGCTTTCATGAAGGAGGTAAAACAGAAACAATAACCAAGATTCAAGTCTTTTGGGATGTCATGTTGTGTTGTCTGGTTAACTGTTACTGACATTGGTGACATTATGAAACATCACATGTATATCACATCAAGTTCAGTGTGAAAACTGAGCAGATCATAGCAGAAAAGTGCAAAATGCATATTAAATCTGTATTCTGAGAATAATCTGCAGGGAATTTCTTTTATCACCATATCGGACACTGCGGAGCGGGCGGCATCATCAGTCACTATGCAGCAGTCATGTTGTCCGCTCTGCAGTGCTCAGTCCAGCAATAAGAGAAACTTTCTGTATCAGCTCTACTAGAACACTGAACCATTTGCATCATTATAGAAATAAATTTATAAAACAGAATTGTCATTAACAATGAATAACCCACACGTGACTGTCCATCATCACAGCACACCGGGGCAATCACCGTTCAAGTTGGTGACAAAATCTATGATGACAGGAGAGTTGAAGGGGTGTTTTATACACAGGTGCTGAAATGTGTGAGGCATGGAATTTAGGAGAAAGCCCAAAGAATAATAAGTTGAGGTCATAGACATTGCATCACAATCAATTCTTGACCAAGTACAAAATTCTACATGGTTCTCAGCCACCACTTATGCTAGATTTAGCACCTACTGACTCTGTTTTGCAAAATGAAGGGCACCCAAAAGGGAAGGATACATTATAGATCATCCAAAGTGTAATATGGAAACTGCACAAATCCAAAAGAAGAGTACCAACCATACTTAAACATGTGGCATAGCCACTAGAACCAAAGCACTCCTTCAAGAAAAAGACTACTTTTAAGAGAATCTATTTCATTAAGTGGTAAAATTTTATGATCCACTCTCTTCTACACAGCTTTCATTAACCTTCCGGTTAATATAGATTACTATTAACAGAATTACGAAAGCAGAAACATTTTCTCCTAAAAAAAAAGGCAGCACATTAAATATCCAAGTATATTAAAACAGAGATGAAAGTAATGTACCTTCACACTGAACTAACCAATATTGATATGCACACACCACCTTACCCTTACATACACGTAACTGCACACCTCTCTTCTGAAACCAATGTGCCCAGCAGTGCTTCCACTCCTACGTCCCATAATAAAAAAAAAAAAACAAACAAACAAAAAAACACACACACATCCCAATCATACAACAAATTTACCTGCAATGTCCTTCAATGGTGGTTTTGACAAGTGACCATTGTTTGATTCTGCAGACAGACTGTTGTTACTCTCCAAACTGCCTTCCTAAATGACCAAAACCAATCGGTGAACATCAGAACAATGCCAGTAACCAGGAGGGATGGAAGAATGTAGGGTACAGCAGCAAGATTATATTACACAAAAGAAATTTGTCTGTAATTAATTTGTACAGCTTTGTGTCATCAAATCTGGCCCCAAATGTCTGCATTATTTCATTGCTATAGGCAACGTGTTGGGGTACATTTTAAGAACCGTGCTATGGTTGCGGTATTTAGTCACCAGCCTCCCACCCTGGAGGCCTAGGTTCAATCTCAGGCCAGTCCATGTGGGATGTGTGGTGCACAAAGTGGCAGTGGAAAAGGCTTCTCTCTGACTACTTTGGTGTTGCCCTGTCATTGTCATTCCACCAGGTGCTTCAAACTTATTTCATTAACCATAAGATACTTTGCAGTGTTAAAATGCAAGACAAAATTAAATTAATGTACAAAAACCTGCAACTTGAATGAAGTGGAAGGATATAACATCCTACAGTAATGCTGCTAACCAACTGATAATGGAGGAAAAGTTTCAGCTGCTGCCTTTGCAATATCCTTCTCCATTCAGGTTGTAACACTATTCTGTCATGTGGGTAGATGCCAACAATCCAGAAGAAAACCAATATCCACCTACAAGGTAACATGCTGCCGTAACCTAAGACCACAATCTGAACAATCAACACTGTAAAACCTGAGAATTTAAAGAGTGTCATGACACTCAGCAACAATTCTTTCATAAAACACACTGACAAAAAATCAGAAACAGAGATTAACAAGTAATTATCGTGAAGGTTTCCATTCTGTACATTTTGTGTATAGTCTTAACAAACAGCAACTTTTAATTAAAAATGGTGACAAGTACTGACACACAAAACATAACCATATTACACAACACATGGGAAATGCAGGAGCGGAAAAACAGTGAAGAATTATGAAACTCTAATTACATGTTTTGTCAGCTGGGGTATAACAGAGTACATGCGACTCTGCAGTTTGGCTTCCAATGGAACGCAGGACGATGCGAGGGAATATGTGCCATCAAACCCCTCATTCAAATTGAGTTTGGTACAGAACAGCAATGAGGATTTCTATGCACGTTTAATCAAGAGGTGTACAAATCTAAACACAAGATCACCCAGGTTACTTAAGCTCTATCTGGTGATGCCTCACATTTTCAGTGTAACCACTGTACTTTTTTTACTTTCAAACAACGATTATCTGTTTACGTAACTTCAGTGACGTTCAGAGGAGATATATATGGAGAGTTAAGTCAAATATATATGACTTTCAATGCGACCTAAGCTCAGGGTGTGTTATACGTACGAGATGTACGAAGAGTCACTGTACAAAGACAGTGAACCACATAACTGTGATTATTTTCACCTATGTTCAGTTTTAACCTGCAATAATTGGCAACACTGTGGTTACACTAGCTCTTCTTTCTACCAAACATGTGTCCTTGGTGTGTGTACTCAATTTGTGTCCTCAAATCACTCAATGCATAAAATGTTCACTATTAACTGTTAATGTTTAGAAAAAATACTGTATTCATATAATAATGACTAAATTCCCCTGTGTTCAAATTTTTTACAGAAGAATTTACAGTTCCACTTACAATAAATACATTTACATCACGTCTACTAAGAAGCCTGAACTCTTCATATAATCAATAAAAGATGAATCAGGTGCCTGCTATCTATGGCATGAGATATGATACCTCCACACACAATTCTAACATATGCAACTGAAATATTGCACGCAACACAGAAATGAGCAGGTAAGTATTTAATATGTTGTTCAGCAGTTGTATATACACAAAAGTGTGGGGGTGGGGGGGGATCACATTTTTAGCAACTTCAGCCCTTCAACCAAACTTGTAAAGCATAAAATTATACTGCACTATGCCCTTAAAAAGCAATGAAGAAACATACAACACTTTATAACATTTGTAAGTTGCTTTTCTACTTACAGAATCAGATGCTGCTACACCTGGGATAGATTTAATCTTGTTACGAGGCAAAGGACTTCGTTTCTTTTCCATACTGAAGTATTTATTACTAAGATTGGCTGGTTCAGTTGCAATGTGACGCAGACCTGTGGTCATCTTCCACAGCAGTGCCTGAGTCACACTACACCACTAGTGTTCTGTCATTAGTTGCAAAGCTGAAATTTAATAAGATTTTTAATTACAAGACTTGAGATTTTCACAGCAGTGAAGATGAATACTGAGGTCTTCTGAGCTGTGACACTCACTGTGTACTCTGGTGAATCAGAACCAACATTTCAGAGGAACATTTCCTTACAGATGAGTAAATCCTCATTATTTTTCCCTCATCAAAAACTCAGGCATTTTATTAAATAAGCAGGCTTCATGGCATCTGTTGTCTCACTACTGCCACTGGCTGGCTACCCAACTGCAGTTAACAAATATATCATAACATATCATATCATACTTAAATAGTAAATGGTTAGTACCTTATTTTTTCAATTGGCTGCACCTTTAAATCCTCCTTGTACCTCCAATTTGGTAGCAAACAGTGCCATTAGACAAAGGGATACTTGAAAGCTTTCTGACACTTGCTTCTCCCAGCACAGCTACAACAATATTAATACTGGCTCCATGAACTAAATTTCTTCCTGTTGTGTGAGGTTTTTGGCATGGGATGATCTTGCATGCAGCTTCATAAGAAGCAAAAAGTGATTCTGAAAGGATCGATAGTCGACATCTTGAAGTGAAAAGCACTGCAGAAAGTCTTATGTGCATACAATTCACCTTAATTCAAATGAAAAAAGAAAATGTATGTGAACTATTTCCAGTGTAACATAACCTAACTTAACGATAAAGCTGTTTATAAGACCAATAGAACACTGCCCCAAAATTACTGAAAATTCCTCGTAAAGGTTATGTTGATAAAACTGAGTTTTACAATCTTGCAGGCTACATCTAGTCCAGAAACATCACGATTAATTTACGATAGCATAGCACAATTTTCATTCACCAAAACGCAAGTGTAAAAACGATGCTTATAAATCATTTCGTTTAAAAACATATTAATGTAACAAGACATTAAGAGCCTTCTCACAACTTTAAAAGTAACATTCCTTGGTTGAGATTACACGAACAAAATCAGCTTTTGTTATACTATTTGCGGCATGATGAAGGCGGCAGAACTTACATCTTTAATTCTCAAGTATCATTCACCTCTCGTTGCATTTGGTTTTAGGGGTTTCTTACTCTTATCTACTCCCGTGATTGTTCCTTACAATTTCACACCTGCTCTTATCTTTGCATTCCTCCCGACGTATTCATCAATCACCCAGAATTTTGAACTTATTTCTACACGTCAGACTTTAAAAAAACATACGCTCATGCACACTCAGCACCTTAAATCCTATCATATGCAATGCATTCAAATTAACTACTACACAATACGCACATTAATGCAAGCTCTCGTTCAATTTTCATGTTCGATCTAGGTTAGGTTGAATTACGTGAACACTGGGAACTAGTTTTCTTCAGTTTACATTAGGTTATGTTTCGTTATACTAACTTAGTTCGTCTCAATGAGAAATTATTGCGTACGACGTCAAATCACCAGCTCATTTTGACTCCTACCTTTCTACATTCCTGTCATTGACAACATTTCATCGCTTCAAAAATCTGCCCACCCCGCATTTGCATTGCGACTGTACTACTGCTGCACTCTACCGCAAGGACATGTACCGCATTACATTGCTGTACGGAATGTATTATTGTAAATGACATCAGATTGTTAACTCGCAATAAACTGCGAGCGAAAATATTCTAGAGTAGATGAATATATGCCAGAAATATAGAAAATTTGTTTCCACATAAATGACCTTGTCAGCTCCATGCGCCACGACTCTTGGGCCCGGTTTCCATGAATCGGAGTTGCACTCCATAGACGTCGGTTGCAATTTGTCAGCATGAATCAACAAAACGGCTCATAACAAACGAATACATACATACATGTGGGTCTATGTATAAACTGCCACACCATGCCGGGTGATGTAAGCCGGGTTGCATTGCATACTAATGATAATCCCTCAGTAGTGCTTAGTGTCAGCTGCTTCCAGGGCATACGACCGCAGGCTAAAGTAACTGGGAGGAATTGTTTTTTTTTTTAAATTTATTAATCAAAACATTGAAATAAGACAGAACTGGTGAGCAGGAAATATCAGTAACATCTGAACATTTAGACACATCATATAACACAAAATTCAGGTTTCAATGTGTGGGAGTTTCAACAAGGCAAATGGGTGAGACATGGCAATCATATTAACCCTTACCCTGCTAACGTGGAAAATATGGTGAGCTCCTAATAATGCCAGCAATGGCAGATGGGATTTAACTCGGCGTTTAAAGGGTTCATATATTGAATGGGAGTTGTAACCTGTCACCATAGGACACATGAACCAAGAATTACAGGAGAATGTCCTGCTATCTGCTAGCATATTTCATTCCTACGTACCTTTGTTGGTTCCAGTTGCTCAGATGTCTTGTCTGCAGCCTACTCTTTCATCTGTGCAACTAATAACATGCATCAGTTGCGGATTACACAGTTTATTGATGTCCTTATAATTTAAATCTATTATGGTAAAAAAGTGGAAACATATTTCATGCTAATGCAAGAACAGATCGGCAAATTTGTCCCCCTTTATAACACCACAATACAACTGGCATAGCTTGCTTTGCAGATGTAACACAATGCATTTAGACAAACCTGCCAGTGACATACATGCACTGCGATAATCGGTACGTTCATTCCTAATGCAACAGTTCAGAGACATTTAACATTCATAGGTCTGTGCATCGCCATTATATTCGCAGAGCACAACCAACAAAATGCAACGTTTTTCAAATTTATTTATTTTTGTAAGACGCTCTACATGTTTCAGACGGTTTTTCCGTCCATCATCAGGAGCACAAAACTGCAGCAGGTATCAGTAATGGTCTACAAATGCCTGACACTGTATGTGCAGTTTTGTGCTCCTAATGATTGATGGAAAAACCGTCTGAAACACGTAGTGAATCTTATAGAAATAAATAAATTTGAAAAACGGTGCATCTTGTTGGTTGTACTGTGCGAAAAGTTCAGAGACAATACGGCGTAAATTGTGTAGCTGAACATTATATTCACAAGTTATCAGAGTTTCTGGATTTACATAAACATTCAGTGTTATAATGATTTAGAGTCATTTGCAGGCAAGTGCAAAGAACTATCTTGGATGTGTCCCTTCTTCCGTAACACAGTGCCAGATGACCTGGTAATTGGTGCCTGCCATTTCAAGAGTGTGGTGGTCTCTTCTTCAGGTGCCAAATGTTGAAAGGTGACACCAACATGCTGTCTCCCCCATTAGGTACCAATCCCCAGTGACATGGCATCACAACCCAGGAAAATAAACAACTCAATTGTTTATACTTTCAAAAAGAAAATGAATGTGATATAAAATTGAATATTCATTTTTTTATTTATTTATAAGTATACTATATGCAATCAGCACAACATGATTTAAAAAATTCAGTATCTGAGTCATCTGTTTTTATTACTTTTCTTCTTCTTCTTTTGACCAAAAGCTCTTCCCTTACCCTTCTGTCCAGTCATATTTTGGCCAAATGACTTTCCAGTTCCTACCTTTGTACTGTTCATTCTGTCCATTTTCTGTTTAACATTGGCACTAGAATAAAGGAGAGGAAAAAACCATAGAAATTAGTACAGACAGAAGATAATTAAGAAGTTAGAATGCATGACGGGGGCTGAATACCAACCAGTCGTTTCTCCACACGTTAAAATGAGACCATGTGAAATAAAAATACAACTTTCCCTTACGACAATATGAGATGCATTATGATGACGGCACTGATCCAAATAAATTCCAATTGCATACAATACATCAAAATACCAGATAAAAGTTAAATGCGATATGCGTCACATTGTAAATGTTGGTCACAATTGCTTCTACATTTCAATCACATACAACATTCTTTAATACACCCGTGTGTTTGTGTGTGTGTGTG
>Ga0123357_10009154_pt1 | contig 12476 bp, 10 predicted proteins | sample TergutEmb28metaG_FD_89873 | JGI IMG/M metagenome (GOLD analysis project Ga0123357, IMG submission 89873) | Embiratermes neotenicus P4 segment gut microbial communities from Petit-Saut dam, French Guiana - Emb289 P4 | ecosystem: Host-associated > Arthropoda: Insects > Digestive system > Gut ... | reverse complement strand
GGCCATTATCTCCCAAACCGTTCAACTTTGGATATAGGTGTTTTGGGGTTTTTCGGTATAGTTTAACATAAGGAACACTCTCCCGAAGTCTGGTCCGTTCCTTCTGTTACACCCTGTATATTACTACCGTTATATTATTGCCAACGTTACTCATCGTCATGTCAGTTTTTCCCTCCCTCGACTGTGTGTGTCGTCGTGTTGTTTGCGAACAAAAAAGACTTAAATGAACGCAAATAAACTGTGTGGTCTGAAATAAAAGGCGAGGGCACGGTGACTGGCGTAGTCGGCAGAGAGCGCGCAACCTCCCTGTTTTGTTCCGCACTGTGACATTCGTATTCCCCGGCACCGTGGAAATACGAAGCCAGCCAAACGGCGTGTTACAGATAAAGGTAAAGGTAAAGTGTTTCCGTTACAGGCCCGGCGTGGCACATAGGATGGGTAGAGGTATAGCTCTACCCTTCCATGACCGCGGCACTAGAAGGGGGTGAGTGGTCAACAGCACGACCCGGCCGCACTTTACCCCCGGGAAAGACCCGATATCCATTGTACAGGAGGCTGGGTAGGCCTCAGGGCCGGTCTGGACGGGCGGAAAATCTTGTCCAGCCCGTAGTCAGTCGCTATACCGACTGAGCTACCGGGCCCATGTAACAGATAATGAGAGAGCGCAAATTAAGAAGTGGTGTAAAGTGGAAAGGGGCTTTAAAGTAAAGTGAATGTAAAACAAGGGTTGGGTGTGCTGCAAAACATGGAGGAAAATGGTCAGGTGCTTCTGCAGTCATGGAAGGCAGCGCAATACCAGCACCACTTACGGCCACCGTGCGTGTTTCTTCATAATATACAACCCATACTGTGATATGTTTGCACGTAGATTTATGACTAGGAAAAATAAAATGTTCTGAGGGGAGAAACCTATTACTTTAATTAACCGCACGACCCAGTTCTTAACCCAATTATAGTAATGAGCACCAATGTATCTCCGACCCTTGACATTTTACTGACCACAACAAACAAAATGTTATCACCACAATGTGGCCTTCCCATCCATGACATAAAAGCAGTGCCCGTCCTTCCAGAAATGCCTGTAGCTGAACATAGTATTATCGGCTTCTTTATGATTGTCATTTAACCATATAAAGCATGGTGTTAACTATAAGAAGAACCATCATGTATCTTAACGTCGTATATTTGTAAATAAAACACAGGCCTAAACTGTATTCCGCCATGTAAGAACTCTACATTCTGCAAACACAATACATTTTTGGTTACGCTTGTTTTGAATGAAAACAAGTCCGGCAATGTGTGTATGACGTAACACTGAGGTGCGTGCGTGTCGTCAGTGTTGCTGTGAAAAAGCAGTAAGTATTACATATTGTGTGTGTGTGTGTGTGTGTGTGTGTGTGGTGTGTGTGTGGTGTGTGTGTGGTGTGTATGTGGTGTGTATGTGGTGTGTGTGTGTTATGTGCGTATGTGTGTGTATGTTGCGTGCGTTTGGTGTGTGTGTGTATGTGGTGTGTGTGTGTGGGTGTGGGTGTGGGTGTGGGTGTGTGTGGTGTATGTGTGTGTGGTATGTGCGTATGTGTGTGGTGTGTGTATGTGTGTGTGTGGTGTGTGTATGTGTGTGTGTGTGTGGTGTGTGTATGTGTATGTGGTATGTGCATATGTGTGTGGTGTGTGTATGTGTGTATATGGTGTGTGTGTATGTGGTGTGTGTGTGTGTGGTGTATGTGTGTGTGGTATGTGCGTATGTGTGTGGTGTGTGGTATTTGCTTATGTGTGTGGTGTGTATGTGTATATGTGGTGTGTTTGTGTGTGGTGTGTGTATGTGTGTGTGCGGTATGTGCGTATGTGTGGTGTGTGTGTGTGTGTGTGTGGTATGTGCGTATGTGTGTGGTGTGTGTATGTGTGTGTATGTGGTGTGTGTGTGTGGTGTGTGTGTATGTGTGTGTTTATGTGTGTGTGTGTAGCCTTAGTTATCCAGAATGGAACGCGCTGGCGCCATATTTTCATCTGTGGCCTGCCCCGCTCTACAATATTTTTCCACATTGTCTCATAAAAGGCACGATTTTCGAAATAACAGTTGTTCATCGCAAAATGTGTTTTGATTTCCTCTGCAACATTTGTCCGAAATATTTCTCATTCTAAAAAGAACTGAGCGAGACACGATCAAAAATGTCCAGTGGTCTAAAGTATCCATTTTTCTTTCCAGATTTCAATGAAACTTGAATTTTCCCGACAGTTTTTTTGGTAAAATGCTCAAACATCAAAATTCATAAAAATCTGTAAAGTGGGAGCCGAGTTGTTCCATTCGGACAGACAGACAGACATGACGAAGCTCACAGTCGCCTTTCGCAATTTTTCGAACTCATCTAAAAAGGCGACTGTTTCAACTAAACAGTGCAAACCGACTGATCCGCATAATGCCAAGGCAGTGTGTTGAGGGTAGGCAGAAACTGAACTTAAACATTCGGTACGCAATTAAAGCTTCTGTGGGTTAAGCGCCACGATTTAATTTTTGGGGGCTCGGTTATGTGTGCATGTTATGAAGCAAGCATGTACATGCACAATTTTTTGCGCGTTTGCAAACCTGCGAAGAGTGACTATTAGCTTCGTCATGTCTCCATGTATGTCCGTCCGCATGATAACTCGGTTGCCACTTGGCGGATTTTCATGAAATTTGGTATTTGGGTATTTTTCGAAAATCGGTCGAGAACATTCAAATTTAATTAAAATATGACACGAATAACGGGTACTTTACATTAATACCTATGTACATATATGGCAATATCTCGCTGAAATTCTCCTTAGCATGAAGAATGTTTCAGAAAAAAAATTTAGAGAAAACCGAAACACGCATTTTATGTTCAATTTTTGTCCGAAAATCGTGCCGTTTATGAGATAATGTGGAAAAGTATGGTACAGCTAGAAATGCCACAGATGACAATATAACACGGCGCATGCGCATTACATGCTGGATACCTAAGACTACAGGCACACACTCAGAATATGCAATACCGATTGCCTTTCCACTGCAATACTGGTTACATGAACGCGCCTCAATGTTACGTTATACTACATGGCCTGCCTTGTACTAATTTGACAAATTCGCCCACAGTACTACTCCTTTGAGCAAACTGTCTCCAAAACTGATGACAACAGACAGCTGAGAGCTCAGTTTAAACTTTTGGCGCCGGAATTATTTTTTAAATTTTAGCACACCCTGTATGTAAAATGTGAATAAAACAGGTACCAAATACATTAGAATTATGAAACAAACTGCATTTTGAAGAGAAAAAACGGAAAGTATATACCACGTTTAAAATATTCATTATCTATATTTGTTGAATAAATGTATAAAATGCAACGTTTAGAGGTTAGCGATGCGGTACGACCACTATAGGGGTCTTTAGGCGTCAAAGGGTTAAAGTTAACCACGAGGCTTACTTCACACAGCATGCAGCCAAGGTCAGTGCATATTCTGACATAAAACATACATGACTACGTTTGCATATGGATGGAAACCCCCTGACACTGATCCGTACAATAAAGACTGTCCAACTGAAAGTGGAACCGGTTCACAGCTGCACTTCTGCGGAGCGATCGACGAAGACGACGCCAGCAAGTTCCACGTTAAAGATGGACTGTGTGATATAGAGCGGACGACAGCAACAGCAGCATAGCGACGGAGAAGAGCTCCCCCCGCTTTACCGCACTAAGCATCGCGTTAAAATAAATACTCTGCACAACAGTAAAAGTTCATGTCACCATATTCGTTAGACAGGCCCGTGTTTAGAAGAACCGAAATTTCCGAAATTAAATACAGGGCAACAAAAATGGGGTATATTACATTTTTCAACAGCATGTACTCTGTGACATCCCAAGTAAAACTACGTTTCAGTAAAAAAAGAATCTCGTTACATTTTAGCAATAAGAGAGAAAGAACATTATGGCGTATGCTGTAAAACAAAGGAACGCACTTAACCAATTAGCCCCGTCTTCATGACAGCGGAACGGCACGAAGGTTCTCGCTTTTACAGAGCTGTTCTCGTACACTGACACATGACACACCCTACACATTATTTACATTTAATGTGTAACGTTTGCCCCTGGCGCGATTACAACCAACCAAGCACAATAAAAACAAACTACTGCTAAACATTTTATGAAAGTAGTCTAATGCTTCTTCCAATAATAAGAAACGTGTTTAAGTTAACTTACTTTCTTCTACTAAACCAACAACGAGTAATGCACATACAGCATACACAGCAGTAGTGTTTTATATCACTTCAGCATGTTTCAGCACTACTTTGCCATCTTCAGTGAGTTCTTACACCAAATTGAAAACTAATTTCAAAATCGTTACGGCTCAACAAGCAACGATAGTTTACAACTATAAGAACACCAACCAGAAACTATTTAAAACTAAAGAAGCTGTAAGGTTCAGTCAGATATGCAACTAGTTTTAAACTTGATTTGATGTTTGTGTGACCGTGCATCATTGATAAAACAACATAAACAGCCAACTAGATGCAACAATAACAAATTTTATTGATAATTACAATCAGCTCAACATGTTTCGGGCGATAATTTCGCTCATCCTCAGGAGCATTAGACTGTGTTTACAGCTTGTGGTATACTGCACCGGCGATGCTGCCTGCAGGCAGCATCGCTGGTGCATGATAGCACAAGCTGTAAACACAGCCTAGTGCTTACGATGATGGGCTAAATTATGGCCCGAAACATGTTGAGCTGATTGTAATTATTAATAAAATATGTTATTGTTGCATCTAGTTGGCTGTTTATGTTATAGTTTTAAAACATGGTGTAAGAACTGTCTGAGGATGGTACTGTATTCCCGAAATATGTTGGAGTAATGAAAGGACTGTACTATTGGGTATGTTGTATTTGCATTTAGTTGGGTAATAAAACAAAATAAGGTACTGAAAAGACGCGGAGTAAGCAATTTCAAAATGTTGAAAACACTTAATGAAGCAGGCTGATTAAGCGGTAAAACTCTAGAGTTGAGTTCGGTAATGCACCGATTCCCTGTCGAATTTCGGCCGGCACAGCTTACACTGACAGTGTCTTCTCGTGTCTTGCATAATCCTTTTAAAGCAAATAGGCCTACGGAAACAGTACTTAGATTATAAGATGCCGTCTTCAGAAATCCTTTTGAATTCACCAGTTACACTACCATTCGACGCTATACGGCGTGAGATGACGAGGGTGTCATCAGATTAAAAAAAAATGAACTTCTTCCAATATGTTGTTGAGTACCCCAAAATGTTATTAACTCTGACCACAGGTTTCAATCCCTTAAGTCTGAAAGTTCACATAAATACAACGTTGTATTACAAAATGTTCAGTCCCCCAGAGTAAACACATTTTTCTACAACAAATACCAGCCCCTTAATCTTGTTTAAGACAATAACGTGGAGAGACAGAATAATATGGAACACACATGCAGTATGTGTGGGGAAAATGCACAGCGCTATATGCTCTTACACAAAATTGAATACCAGGACATCACACACGAAAGACTTAATCGTCTGCAAGCTAGAATCAGCGCCTGAACGGTTGGACAGATTTGTTTAACAATGCAGTACCAGATGCTCTCGCTAGAGGTTGTTGGCCAGTGCCGATTCTTTACCCCTTATCCTTCATAAGGAGGCCACGTTTACTTGTAATCACAAACTTTCAAGTCCATATATTCCAGAAATCGTTTGGCAAATGCTGTGATTCGATATGACGAACGTCATATCAGAGTTGCCCTGCACTTCCCATCCTGACAATATAAAGTAATGACAAAACCGACTGTGCATTATGGCCATATCCGGACTTTTTCACATAGCCCATAAAATGTTTACAGTTTTTGTAAATATTCCGATAAGCGAGAGCCTTCCACCAATTTGCGGTTCATAATTCCCGTTATAAGCAAGCCTCATAATCTTCTAATAACGCCGATGGAGATGCCTAGTACGGTAGGGAGTACACCAACTGAAGTCTTGATAAGAGTACGTGAGGGTGGTAGGAAAGTATAAGTATCGTGCTTTAAAGTGTTGAAAATTACAAAAATTACTACTGAAAACACCCAACACAACTTTAACATTTTCAAATTTCAACATATCTGTTATAATTTCTTATTCACACCAAAGCCGAACAAACTCACAAGTTCTTAGAACATTTGAGTTCTCGCCGCCTGGTGATGTGGTGAATCATCGATCCATTCAAAATGACGAAAACAACAAGAAAAATAATAAAACATGCAATACTGCTCAGAAAGGGTCTCGTCTGTAGGGTAGTCTTAGTCCTTTAAATATGTGGAGATCAGACAGCAAGAAGGTAAGAGCTATCTCTGAGCTTTAGCACGACGACATAAAGACATATGGGATGAAAGAGGTATACCTCCATGCACTGAAACTGTCACTAGATACAGATAATCTGACAGCTTCAGGCCCGGACCTCTTTACCCCCAGAAAAGAAACCCCCTAAACCGCTGCAGTACATCTCATAGCCGCCGTGGTGGATGTGGCGAAGGGAAGTGTCACTGCATACGATCCGCACACAGATTTCCCCGTAGTCGCGCACGTACACGTAACTTAAGTCACTACACTTACTCAGCTAGCCTCACTTCACTCGGAAATTTATTTCATACTACGCCAGTTTTATGTTTTTGTTTAACTTTACTGAAGTTATACTCTGCAGGGAGTGTAAAGTACCTATAGAAGATGAGAGGGGATCAAAGCGAAGGGAGAAGACATCCAGCGATGGCACTATTCGTTATTCTACGTTCCCATTTGCGGGTAAGTGGTCATGCGGCCATTTCTTTTTAGTCTTCTGGGGTCAGTTCTTTCATGCATGAACCAAGTGACAAGACTCGCTGCTGTGTTTGGGGCGATATTTGTGACAAGTCGTGGCAAGTGTTGCGTAACCAAGGAGCGTCGACAAATGCTCTCAGTCCCTTCACTGACAGCTTTAACTGATTTGCATGTCTGAGGGTTTGGCATATCCCCAGACTTGTAACAGGTTAAGTCCACGTTAGTTTAATGATGATAGACGTATTCAGAAAGAACAATTAACAGTATTCCTCCCACTCTCCTGCGACAGATTAACACTCTATCCGACACTCGCAGCAATGTACTTTAATACTCCCGCAGACCCCTAGCGGTGGGGCCCACAACTGATTGATTGACTGATTAGCATTTGGGCTCGAGCCCTTACGGTCCCGATGCACCTAGCCCTTCATTAATGGGTCCTTTGTGCCCCATAATCTGATATCAGATCAGGGGAGTCCTGTTCCTTGCTAAAGTTCCAGTTGGCCCCCAGACTGAAACTCTTAATGTCCTCCGGGACCAAGAAAAAGGAACCCAGATATGCATGTCTGAGTGAAGTCAAAGCTTCACACTCACAAAGAATGTGGGACGAGGTTTCATCCTCTACGCCACACCTCCTACATACGGGGATATTGGTTAGCCCCATTAAGTGAACATGTTTTCTCTGGGTATTATGTCCAGCAAGAAGTCCAATAACAACCCTGAATTGTGTCCTATTAAAGTACAAAAGTCTGGTCTTTGCACCCGGACTAGGGCCCGAAATTAATTCCCCATCCTGTCTCTGAGTATGGGGCCCACAAACGTACATTTCTTGCGGGTTCATTTGGAATTGATGCCATCATTCTGACAGAAGGCAATACTCCGGATCCCTGCTACGAAATCTCCAAGTAATTTCGTTAATAATTACAGGGAAGCCCGATTATTGGGTCGCGGGGTCCCCGCTACTGTACACGAACCACGACATAACCTTGTTACTGGACACCTCACCCCAGACTGATACACAGTAGCGTACTGCACGTTTACATAGCCACTGTCACTGATACAGCGTCATTAAATAACAAGTTATTTGTTGAAAGTAATACAGCACAATTGGTCCATCACACTGGTCAGCTAAGAACCATGTTTCTAATGTTCATGTCGGAGATACCATTTTCTAGCTGTGGTTGTCTTTACGTCAGCCCCTCCAGGTAAATTATGGTACTACCTTCAAGAGGTCAAGGTGGATTTCTGTCCCACTCCTCCGTAGTCATCATTTGTAACTTTCATCGGAAATCCTGCCACAACCCCCCCCCCCAAGTCAACATGTCATTTTATTTACTTAACGGCTCTGTCAGTAGCTCAGTCCACACAGCATCAAGTGAATTGCAAAGGATAAAGAAAGAAGCAGTTTTCGCCTAATTTGATGTACCATGCCGAAATTTTCTTGAGGGACTGAAGAAAAACAACAAAAACTCTAGCCAGTCTAAGGGCCGATCTTTGTACCCGACACTTCACGTGCATGTAGTACGAGCGCTAACCACGAGTGAAGATGTCGTAAATTATGGAACAAACAGTAGCACTGGATACAGGTCACGGTGCACAGCCTGATCTTGGCTTGCAGCGATCAGTCCCGCATAGGCGGGTACTGGTGGTTGGTTGGTGAAGGTCGGGAGCTGCGAGATCGATCGTGCCCGCTCTGCAGCACACACACACACACAAACACACACACACACATACACACACACACACACACACACGACCCAAAGCACTGTTTCTAGACTGAACTTTTGTAAACAAATTCGTGCGATGAGTGAGGACGAAAAGGTAACCGAAAACCTCCATGGAATGAGGGAGACGGAAGCGCCTAAGATAAGCAAAAACTCGATTCGAGTCTTAGGGAGTCTCATAATCACGCAGCTAATCCAAAAAAATACTTTCTGCACCCTCAAGAGGTTTTGGGGCGGTGCTGATGAGAATTCAAGTCTTCTGCAATGTTACATGCTGTCTACAGGCAAAGAGTTACCGACGTTTCGGGAGGACAGTAGTTCCTTGGCTCTGAATATGGGGGCTCTACATTTCTTCGACACGTCGATTACTATTCACCAGTCGACAAGGCCACGCATGGCGTAACAACCCACAAGGCTTGAATCTTCAACTCGAAGTTCAAGACATGTTCACAAAAAGCCGTTACTGGTCCCAGTCCTGACCATATGAATCCAATCGACACACACCTACTCTTAATATTACGCTTCCACTACACTTAGATCTTCCAAGTGGTATTTTCTGCACAGGTTTCATGACAAAACTTCTGTGTTGATTTCTCGTCTCAGCCACGCGTGCTACATGCCCACCCATCTCATCACTCGATGTGATGAAACTAAATATTTGGTGACGCGTAAATACATGCAGATTCTCATGGACCTATTAAATTCTGTCATCCCTCTTCAGTCCAATCTCCAGTGCGAACTTTTTTTGTTTCCCGTGGTGGGGTCAAGCTATGTCACTAAGTCCTCAACAGGTCCAGTGTCGAAACCCCGAATAATGTACGATTTAGTACGCGGCACTGGTGCATTGATTGCTGACAGTGGAATGTCGATGTGCTAGGAAGAGGAAGTTCCGTCTCCGTGTCGCCTTTATACACCGTAAATCCCACAAGGACTGCCGTGGGATCGAAACCCGAGCCTTCGCTGTGTGACGCTGACAAACTGCCTGGGCTTTGTCACGTTCAATACCGCAATGCGTGCAGCAACATTCTGTAAGCCTAGCTGCAATATTCCTCTACCTTGTCAGCGACGTCGTGCCCCAAGTTTATGCCAAATAGGTGGTATGGAGGGTGGCGTTGGGAGCTTCCGCCTTTCTGCCTACAATTCTGTATTCCCCTCCAGCTCCCTCTAACCTATATTATTAACCAGCCCATAGCGTCGTTGGCAAAGGTTATCACTGCCAACATTCCTGTGAGGAAACTGGCTGTGAATATAGAAAGCACGATGGAAGGAGTAGCGAAGATCTGGCTGGGGTCCACCCAAGGGACTGCTTTCTGCGTCCTCAGAACAGTTCAGTTCCAACTGTGGGTCCTTCGTCAACAATGAAACCCGTCTACTTCAAACTGTGATTTCTGTTACTGGGTCAGCGGAGGTAATTCATACCGCCACAAGTAATTAGTTCCACACATACAGATGAAGGTTCAGTCCCAGTATGAGCCTCGGTCTCCTTCTGGAGGTCCAGCTACAGTCTTTCCTATCCCTAGACACTTTATAGGGGTCAGGTACTAACGTCACCCGCCGGCCAATTTACCTGCGAAAATCTATCTACTGGAATGCGTAGGTGGCACAGCGTGGAAGCGGTGGAGAAAAACTTGTCTGCTGCCACTGCTACTAACAGAACCCCTATTCTCCGGCGTAATAACCCGTAGCGGACACTAATCCGTGGCATGAATGCCGTAAATAGAAAACGAATTACGTCAATGAGGGTAAAATCCCTGAAGAGACGTTGATGAAGATGGAGTGTGTTCACTTCCGGGTTCCTCATTGCCGTACTTTATTAGAGGGCAAACAGTACAGTGGTCGTATATTACGTACTGTCTGAGCAGCAGGCCCAATCACATGCCCAGCAATGGATACCGCCGCTAATGATTACAAGACTAACTGGCAGACCTGCTGTGTCTGTATGCATTAAATGAACCACGTAACATTACAGCATAAACGCGAAAATAGAACGAGGGTTATAAAAAATTGATGCAGCCGCACAGAAAAGCACGGGTCATCTTCGAAGCGGGCCTGCCGGCATTTCCTAGTAACATATCATACAGAAATATAATTTCCTACTAAAGGCACGCTATGGCGATGTTCTTTCAACTCGTTATTCCAACGAAAGCCTCACTATTATTTGCAGCGTAGTATATGATGTTCTCTTATTAGCAATGTGGGGATTTTCTGATTCTTCTGTTTTCACCTTCAAATGCCCCAAATGGATAAAATGAGTAACCCTATACTCAGCCCTACGCGGTAATTCCAATTCAAAATTAATATTAACCTAAATAATCGAAAGACCAAATTTTTAACATAAAATAAAGAAAATAAATACGTAAGATTAACTGAATATGTAACTTCATTACATTTAGCAGAATTAAACCATTACCGAACACAGTCATACACCACATATAAAAGTATACAAAGGCGTATATTACAGAAATGCAAGCGAATGACGCGGAAGACAAGTCACTGCAGTAGCCCGCTAGCAAATTCCGGACTAACGCACACACGTGCTCTCGGCACCAAGAGACTACATAATCCCGCTAAACCGTCTGGACTAACTTACATACGTGCTCTGAGCACCGGAACACGACAGGATCCAGAAAATGAAATGCAGGACCAACTGACAGACCTATCTCGAACACTACGTCGCCAGAAGCAGCAGCGATAATAACTTCAGCACGAACTGACTGATACGTTATTCGCGCCAGCTCAATAAAGGACCCAACAAATAGCTTATTGAACAATTTGGTGCGGAGCGCCAGAGCAAGTACAGCAATTGCATTGAGGGCCAGGCCACTGGAAAACTACAGTTGTCTCTATAATTAAGATAAACTGTATTCTCTGCGTGGTACGATTGAATTGTTAAACATTCTTTATTAATTAACAAATAAAGCCTTATGTCATCCGTGACGTATTACCAGCGATTAAACAATTTGCCGAATTTTCACAAAATTCGGTACTGGGACTCTTCACAAAAGTTATTGAGCGAATAAGTGTTCGGTGAAAATTTGCTCCGGGACAGCCATAATTCACTCAAGCGTGTAAGGGGGAATTTCTCCCCATACTTGGCATATTGCTTGACCAATGCGATTGTAACTCGATCTCTAGCCAATGCCGCTGAAAGCTGGTAAGTTTAGTGAAAATCGGATCACTGAAATCCATCTCTAATTAAAGATACAAAGACACATTTCCCGATTTTCTAAACTTTCCGTCCTATGTAAAACACGGCACAGAAAATTTCCATAAAAATTCACTGAGTAACAGCCATGCCTTACTTAAGGACGTTACTGAATTGATATCCGTGGTTTCGACAATTCCGGTACGATGTGGATGTAATTCGGTACAACAGATGCTGTTAAGCATTTGTTAGTTTCGTGAAGACCAGTGCAGGAATTGCCATGCTTTTCGTTTGGGTGCAAATAAAATTACACTCACGCGTGTACTGTGAAATCGTATGTCATTCTGAACGCAAGAGCGCCCTGGGGATTTCAGTGTACTAGTAAGGGAGTTTTGTTATAAATGAACAGTAAATTGCATGAATTTTAACGCCCAAATCCTCCAGGCATTCGTATCATGAGTAATATTTCCGATACTACAAACTCTACGTTATTCCGGCATGAAGCGTACGTCATTATGATGTCTTTAGGACAGTTTGCTGCAGAGCGATGCTGCTTACCACATCATGTCTCATGCACATCCTTTAGTTCCTGAGCTGATATGCTGTTTAAAACTTTACGAAATCTCTTTAAGTGGGACTTGAGCTATCACCCTGTACAAACATCATACAATAGTGAATCTTATGTTTATTGGACCGTGCATCATCTTGATAGTTGAATAAAGAGAGACCAACTTGATGTCACTTGCTTTATTATTTCTTTATTTAATGCTCAACATGTTTCGGATGTTAATACAT
>Ga0123357_10009153_pt1 | contig 12477 bp, 7 predicted proteins | sample TergutEmb28metaG_FD_89873 | JGI IMG/M metagenome (GOLD analysis project Ga0123357, IMG submission 89873) | Embiratermes neotenicus P4 segment gut microbial communities from Petit-Saut dam, French Guiana - Emb289 P4 | ecosystem: Host-associated > Arthropoda: Insects > Digestive system > Gut ... | reverse complement strand
TAATATAATATAATATAATATAATATAATATAATATAATATAATATAATATAATATAATATAATATAATATAATATAATATAATATAATATAATATAATATAATATAATATAATATATCACAGTATACTTTCAATTTCTTTCAAAGCGGAAGGAGATTTATTCTTTCCTATTTATGGTTTATTGGTATGCATATAATTTATTTCATATTTATTGACGGAGTAGCCTATGTTACACCTTACACATTTACCTGCAATTACATTTAATGTGGGTTAATTTCATAAACTCGTTGGATTCCTGATTGTACAACACACTATCAAGTGCGCAATTGGTTTCTACACACAACACGTCCGTAAATTAGTGAACGATTTCTTAGTCCCTTCTCTTTTTTATAGGTCACGAAGTAACAGGTGCATTTTAAACTAAGGCGTTACACAAGTTTTACATTTAGTACAGTAATTATAGATAGCAATGATAACCAACCAAATGCAAAACTACAGTTGCGTTCAGAATATTCTTAAGTTCAATTCTGCTAAAAGTCACACAATAGCATTTCGTTTAAGGATATCAATGGTGAAAATGTAAGGGCGATGATATGATTTCTTTTCCGAAATAAGAGAGAGAATTATAAAACCATTAATAAATAAAATATTATAATTACATAAAAATAAAGAAAACAATGGCAGCCGTTAATAACTTGAGAGAAGAATGGGTTACGAAAAACTGTGATATGATCTGGTAAAAAATATTTGAACCCTTTGCCAGTTTAAAGAATTGATTTACGCGCTACGCTTCCGCACATAGGCAGCTGTTCTGTACAGCTATGAGATTTGTCTTGTAGTGCAACTTGAAGTGAAGTGCTTAGAAAAATCTTCTCTTAACTTCAGTTTTATCCGAGTACCTTGGTTTCCTCCTGTCGACATTATTCCACAAATGTTCCATTGCTATTCGTTCATCATCAGCTTTATTTTATCTTAACAATGGTTTGCGTTATTAAAAACACAGCTAAAAGTATTTAAGCCCAGGAATTATTATTTTTTATAGGAGCCATCCCGTTGTGTTTTGCAATAATACAGTAATTTATTCAGCCAGTAACACAACATATATTGGTAATCAATATTAAAAATTCGGCGACATGTTTCGGCTCACTGAACCATCATCAGACCAAATAAAAACAAAGTACTGGTACATTCAGCGCACTCATTGAATGTACCAGTACTGCTTTCTGTATTTGGCTTGATGATGGTCCAGTGAACCGAAACATGTCGCCGAACTTTTAATATTAATTACCAATATATGTTGTGTTATTGACTGAATAAATTACCGTATTATTGCAGAAATTATTAGCTGGATACAATGTCAAATGGATACTATGCCCGTGTTATCTATCTTGCTGCCTGTAGAAAGAAGTGCCTTCCTGGGATTATGAGACCATTCGGCTTTAAGTAGGCTACTGTTCCGTCTGAGACAGTGATTACAAAAACATGTCGAAGTAACACACAGCAGGTGGCAACAGTACAAAATTGTTAGGGTGATCAAAGTAAGGTAGGTGACAGGGGGACGAAAATAGCGTGGCATGCAATGGAGAGGAGAGAAATGTAGGCCTATATAAGACTTCTGCCGAGAACAGGTTAAGGCTTCAAAGAAGCAGACACAAATCCAAGTAGGGTATTAAAATATTTTAATAGAAGATCCTTTGGCACTATATTCCAGATAAGAATCCAAGTGGGCTGTTGTGATGAAAATGATACACGTTCCGAGTTTGTAGATAAATGACATATGTTGTTCAAGAGAAATGTGTCCGCTTCTGAAAGTACAAAGTTGTTTTAACATGAAACCAGATTTACTCAAAGACCCATGTTTCATAAATTCAGTTAACGATGAAATCGGCTTAGCGGTAAAATACCTGGAGGCATCCTGTGTTTTCAGTCTCAATGCAAACACTAGCCTACTTATTCTGGTTGAAGTTTGTGCGTTTTCTTCCCATTTAGAAACATATATGTCCCATTACAGGCCTAGTAGGGCCCTTAGGGCTCCAGGAGGTTGAGGTTCCCAGAATTTCTATACAATCGGCACATGAAAATAGCAATGATGTCATCCCGAGCACCGGCCGTCTTAAACCCCCCGCCAGGAGACGCGCCGGGTACTCATTTCTGTTAGAGGCTGAGTCGACTCCAGGGCCGTAGTGCAGCCGGAAGGATGAAGTCAGTGAAATGTCCTAATGACCCCATCGGGAATAGAACCCGCGAGCTTCCGGCTTGTAGCGCAAACCTACAGCGCTACTGTGAACCTCCTTCTCACGTTCAGTATATATATATATATGTACACACACACACACACACACACATACACACACACATATATATAGTATGATACAATGCCTTAAAATAAGTCAGTTCCTCCCCCTCTCATTCTTTCGAACTTCTCTTACTTTGCCTTTCTCTCCTCTTGTCCTAAACATGAAAGAGTCGTATAAGTTATCAGATTTCACGGCGGGTGACGAGCATTTGGCGGTCTCCCTTTGGATTCCTAAGCTGTGCGGTAGAAACCCCAAGAAAACCGCCAATTGAAAGAGTGTTATTAAATAAGTGATGAATCTACCAATTTATCTGAAGCTAATCCTCGGATGGAAGTATTGTTATTGGGGCTTATTTGTATTAAATGTGTGAGTCAGCAATTACCTCTTTTGGGGAAACTAATGGCACTTTCACAGCTTCGGTTGTTACAGTGGCGCAAGTTTATTTGTCCTCAAGTTTTACTTGACGTTAAGGAACTTGAGATTTAATGGCAAGAGCCTGGCATTCTTTCACGATAAAAGACATTTTTAATGACGTTCTTCAGCTTCAAGTATTCAGCTGAAGAACGAAAATGGCAACCACTGAAAATCGAAAGTTAGGTTTTGAAGTGTTGGCTTTCAACAGCGTTGTAAACTACTCTGAAGTTGTTTAATGTCAACAGTAAGTCTGTGTTGAAGTGGCGGTGCAAGTGCTGTCATCTAGAGGAAATACACCTCGTTTCACCTGCTTCTGTCACAATACGGCGAAAGGACTAGACGCTATAGCGGCTGTAGGAGCTACTCAGAACCGAATTACGTAACGAGCATGCACTTCTATTACAACCAGCAAGAAGATTTACAAATGATAGTACACTGTTCTTTCGAAATTACAGTCAATGACTCATTTTGGTGCTTTTATACTTTTAAGTGTGTTTTAACGACAACATCTACTGTTAAAATCATCCTATATTTACTAAGTAGCCCGTCATGCCGTAACACCATCAGTAAGCTGCATACTAGTTTCGGCCTTCATCAGAACACACATAATTTAGAACTAAAGAAAAAAACCTACAAGTGTCTTAATGTAATTAAATTATTGAGGGTATTGCTGCATATTCAATAAACGTATAGATTATCTTGCACAGTTGTTAAAATTATATAGCGCCGTTGAGAGATGAATAAATATGCAGCATTGGAAGAATGATACTGAGGGCTGAAAACCGAAGACTCTGAGAAAAATCTCTCCAATTGTCATTTTGTACATTATAAATTTCATATAGACTATTATCTATTTTTTCAACCAACCCTTTAATGCATAATTCTAGGAGCTAAGTTACACTTATTAATTAGCTTCTCCAACGCGTTTCGACGCACGAGGTCTCATCTTCAGGGATTCCATCATAAAACTGTTCGATCTTGGATTGGTGTGCAGTCAAACACAATTGTGTCACATAGGCGTATTTAATGACTATATTGAGCAACTATATGTTTCGGTCTTTTCTGGCCATCTTCAGGTTGTCTTGAGAGAATAAACTTAAAATCCTACTACATGCATTGCGCACGCACGTGGTGTAGAGGTATCTACATTACGGGGTTTATCATGAGCCAGCGAGCTCTCATCCAAACTAACATTAACTTAACTTTAAATTTGTACATGATAAACCCCGTAATGTAGAGAATTCTACACCACGTGCGCGCGCAATGCATATAGTAGGATTTTAAGTTTGTTCTCTCAAGAGAACCTGAAGATGGTCAGAAAAGACCGAAACATATAGTTGCTCAATATAGTCATTAAATACGCCTATGTGACACAGTTGTGTTTGACTGCACATCAATCCAAGTTCATACACAACGGGGACGACACACTTCCTAGAAACTGTTCGATCTTCCGGTACGTCAAATGGATACAAACACAGTCAAGTCACTTCGGTAGAACGCAACTTTGCACCAAAGGACAGTGGTCAAATATTCTTAAGAGTCTCTTGATGTTAAATGGTTTAAAGCCGCAGTCAATAAAATATTTTACTATAATATAACATACACATATGTCCAGTCATGTAGGCAAAAACTGGTTTGCTGCCGATATACAGTTGTAAAACTTCTAAATTCTCCATTGACAACGGCTAGAAGCATAGTCACAAAACATTTCACTCTTGCGATAGACTAGTCTGGGATTGCTACAGACCGGACGGCCAGAGGTTCGAATCCCGAGAGGGGCAAAAATTTTTCTCTTCTCCAAAACATCTAGAAGGGCACTGGAGTCCACGAAGCCTCTTGTTCAATGGGCATCGAGGTCCTATCTCGGGGGTAAAGCGGCCGGTGCTAGTGCCAAGGTTAAGAATGAGTGGAGATGTACGTCTACGGCTCCTCTATTCCTTTACTGTGTGGACACGGACAGTGTTACCTTCCGTTGTCTGGAATTGAACTCGGCCCTCCAAGGTGAGAGTCCTGAGCCGTGACAAGGCTCTCAAGAAGCCTACTTATGTGCATTATATTATGTTATAATTATATAACGGGTCAACTATTTAATAGTTATGTTATACAAATATCATATTTTAATTCTAAGTTAGTGAATAGGCGTATAACAAGAACGCATAAATTATTTCATTTATAAATAACTATGTGTGAAATATTAAATACATAGGAATACTTTGATCGCGTGTTTGTTTTTTTATCTGCTTCTTTTTCTCCTGTCCAATTATATTTTACGATCCTTTTCAAATTTTTACTGAATTTTGCATCGCGTTGCTCTACATAGAAGCCTTATTTATTGTGATTTTATTTTTGTTAATATCTATAATGAATTAACGTTTAAATCTTAGTGATCATGATACATACCACAGGGATTAACATTAAAAACTTTGCGTGTATCATGAAATGTGTTTAAGTGTTTCGTATGATTATCAGAATAAACAGGGACTATTTCTTTGTACGGAATTAACTGATTTATCATGCCTTAATGTGGAACAGTCAGTAGTGCTTTACATATAATAATGAATGGTAAGACCTCCAAAAACAGCTGTGTAGTGAACAAATGATTCTATTGTTACAAACATTGCAGCTACATGTTTCGGCTTGATGCTAATTTAGCCATTATCAGTTTGCAAAAATAAAAAATCCTATTCTTGTGATTGTCGGCTGAAGTGAAGAATAATAGCTTAATATTTATAAGGCCGAAGCATGTTAGCTGTCATATTTGCGACACTGAAATAACCTGTTTAGTGAATAGTAGTGTCTGAACGCCTGTAGCTTCCATTTGTGAACTGGTTTGCAGTTTTAATGGTTACACAGTTTATTCTCTGTGGGATAGGAATTAAATGATTGAAAACAATACATCTCACTTTTTGCCTTCAAAAGGTAGTTAGTAGCCTGCCTCTTTCCACGGAGGATAGCGTTCGTTTCCTGGTCAGACCATTGGAATTTGCCGTGGACAACCTGGCTTTTCTTCCAGAATTTCCGATTCCCTTTGTCCCCATCTTTCCAGCAGCGCTCTATACTCGTCTACAACTATAAGCTGCACTTAGAAGAAGTATGAAAGAACGAAATTTGGGAAACTTAAAAGAGCAGTACTCTTCGGTTACGACGTACCACTGAACAGGAGAGTACTTTTGCTTTCCATGTGGTTTCGTGTTAATGGATGAAGGGTAATTATTACACACTTGCTTATTCTCGTAGGGTTTGGTAAGCTGCACATATTTTGTGCTACTGGATATGACAGAGTCTCAGAATCAAATATTACCTGAACCACAAATAATAATTTTCAAAATTAAAGAAGATCACACCTCGTTTTAAACAATAATCGCGTAAAGTTTTTAATTAAACAAGGAATTAATGAAGTTTGAAAATTTTAATAACAAAATTGAGATATATTATAACTATTGAATTTTTAACATTACAGTCACGATTATATAGTATGTGACGTAAGCTGTACGATACTATCCAAGAATAACAAATCTTTAATTTTTTACGGTCCGTGATAAAAACTGTTTAAATTACTGAAATAGGGGAGAAACTTTGATACTGACCCGGACCACATTCTATAACTAGATTAAGACCAGTGAAAGGTCCCCCAAAAGTAAACTAACCTGTCATATGCGGCTCCTGAGTCGCCTGTTGGTACCTCTGTTGTAGACTATTCACACTGTAACAACAGAGCTGTAAATTATAATATCTTGTAGTATGTGGTTAGTAATATTTTTGTCTATTATGTTATATCTGATTACAGGTGTGTATGAACATTACTTGAGGTTCGTTGCAAAATGACCACCCAACAAATGGTGATCAATGGAAAGAAACCCAGGTTATTTTGTGTAAAGGTAAGGAAGTAATATACCACGTAAATCGCCTGTATAAAAAACAAGCAACGGATAAAAGCCTAAAAATAAGCTTAATTTTAATTTGGATAAAACGTACTTTCTGAAAAAAAATGTTTTTAACGTACCTGTTATCAGTTATAGCCATACCTTAACCTAATATTACGTTTGAGTAAAATTCTTTCTTCTTTCGGAAACCTCTTATTTTCTTCCTTTACTAAATTATAGCTATATATTTCGGTCGATAAACGATAATCATGTAAGAATTTCAGGAATGATTTCTCTCTTGCAGACAATGGTTGTGATTACTTTTATATTATTATTATTATTATTATTATTGATATTGTTCGTATGTTATCTGGGACAATGCTGGATGAGTGGTTTAATTCTTGGATAGGGAAGAAGAGAATAGGGGTAAAATAAGGAGCCTGTACCCTTCCACCAGACCTGACATCCGGACCAGGATTTGCAAATCATTAAAATTGCTACTTGCCCTTTAAAAATAAAGTATAATTATTATGTAAATAAAAGGGAATATTAAGGGGAGTATGATACCCTATATCACGGGCCGGGATACCGTAGTCGGCAGAGCGCCTCGCTAGGGCTGGACGATCCGAGATCGAATCACGGTGGGGACGAGATTTTCCGCACCTGTCCAGACCTGCTCTGAGGCCCACCCAGTCTCTTATACGTACAATGGGTACCGGCTCTTTCCCGGGGGCAAAGCAGCCGGGGCGTGGCGTTGACAACCCACCCCCATCTAGTGCCGAGGTTACAAAAAGAGTACATCTATACCTTTACTCCCTCTCTGGGCCTTTGTGGTCTGTTCTAGAGTGAACTTTAATTTTACCGTAACGCAACCCTATATTCCGCACCGAGGGTTGAGATGACTTAGGCCGCCCTGACCACACCATTGTGGTGTTAGACGAACTGGAGGAAAAGCTTAACATTTTCTTAACCTCGGTACTAAATGGAGGTGAGTGGTCATCTTCACTTTGCAGTCGCTGTACCCCTAGGGAAGACACCACTTTACTTGTTAGGAGGTTGGGAAGGTTCACAACCGGCCTGGACATGGTGACAAAGATAAAACATCCAGCAGGGAATAGAACACCGGTCTGTGACCCCTTTTCTTCACTAATGAATTGATCTTGAATAAGAGAAATAAAATTCTGCAACACCAACGACACAGCTGAGAGCGGCAGTTCAAGCGACAGGCTAGTCAGCCAACCAGACGAAGAGCTACACCAGCCAACCAACCACTCGAACGTTTCCACAGTTGCTCGGTTACCTGCTTAGCGGTCACTTGGTGGTGTTACGCTGTTCATTTTTTCGATTCGCAAGCAGGTTGTACGTGCTGTGTGGACAGTGATTGGCGCTTGTGGAATTTTATAGCCACTGCACTTAAACGCACGTGCTATGATGTTGAAGTAGCAGTCGAGTCTACAAATATTATACATGTGCCAGTCGTTCTAAACCTTGTGATCGGAGTGAGGTTCTACTCCCTAGTTGTCGACACCTTCGTTGTTATACGACTACTTGCATCATTGTTTATAAGGTAAGGTCTGCTTGTGAGGGAAGAGTCCACAATAGGAGACTCAATTGTTTGCACTGTTCCATAAAATTGAGGGCTAGTGACAGGGTAAATCCTAGCCTGTCATTGAAAATGTGTTTCTGAAATGCAGTTTGAAAACCTAACCTCCGTTAAACGCAATGTTGTGTACCAGTAAGCGTAAGGTTTCTGTTACTAAGCTGTAAACAAGACAACGTCCGTGGACGATAATTTCTTCATGATTTCGATTAAATTTTAATGTTCGTCGGGTAACGTGACCTGAAGTTTTGTTATCAGTTTTTTACTGACAACCATGCGAACATGGCTGCAGACGTAAAAGACGCCACGATGCTTTGGAGAATTGTGAGTGGGTGCCGTATTGTGGACTGCAGTGATTGGGATTATTTGGGGGTTTTCTTGAAAAATGTTGGGGTATTTTTCTTTGGCCGTGATTTGATTTCTTAGGAGCTGTGATTTAAGTACTCTGTGCGAAAACTCAGACACCTCTTATGAGGGACATATATGAAAAATACCGTGCCTTGGATAGGATTGTGTGCACTGACTTTCAGAGTGGCTATTCGACAGAACTGCGCAAACAAGTGTCACGGAATTTAGAAAAAACAAAAGTAGTTAATTGTGGATTTCGCGGGTTGAAAATTTTACTTATTTTCGTAAATCCTAGTGTACGCTGCGGTGTTATCCACGGTTCATAGCCAGTAAATAGCGTTGCCGTTTTCAATAATATGTCAGCGACAACTCAGCTTTTCTTTACGGGATAGAAGTGTTTAGACGTACAATACCTTATGTCTAGTGTATCATATTGTTTGATAGAGTGTCTCAGTCTTACAGTACTCATGAAGGTTTATAATGCGCAGCAAGATCATTAATGTAACTTCATATCACTTACGTACTAACCCTTACTCCTTACTTACTCCACGGAGCAGAATCCTTCTTGAGAAACTAACCGGTTCTAATCTAGTCAAGAAATTCCTCAATTTTATGGAACCCTAAGGTTCATTGCCACATTCACAATTGCCCGCCACCTGTCCCTGTCCTGACCCAGCTCGGTCCAGTCCATATCCCCTCAGCCCACTTCCTGTAGATCCATTTTAATATTATCCTCCCATCTACACCTGGGTCTTCTTTCAGGTTTCCTCACTAAAACCCTGTATACATATCTCCTCTCCTGTATACGTGCTACATGTCCCGCCTATCTCATTCTTCTCGATTTGATCACCCGAACAATACTGGGTGAGGATTACATATCATTATGTAGTTTTATCCACTCCAGTGTTACCTCTTCCCTCTTAAGCCCAAATATTCTCAACACTCTATTCTCAAACAACCTCAGCCTACGTTCTTCCCTCAATGTGAGCGACCAAGTTTCACACCCGTAACGTACTAACCCTTACGTTGCTGTATATATCACCAAGTCTGATATTCAGGAATTCTACTTTCTGCCCGAAGAGTGCGTATATGTGTCTTGTACGGTTTTCAGAACAGCGATTATTTCCCAACATAACATTAACAAATCGGTTTATAAACCGAGACGGAGTGTTTATTGCGCAGTATGCAACGAATTTCTACAGGCCACGAGGGAATATAGGTGAAGTGGAAGTATAACTCCCATAATTTTTTACTTAGGCAGTAAATGGAAGTGAGTGGTCAGCATCACGCCCCGGCCGCTTGACCCCACGAGGGAAAGGCCGCCCATACACATTGAATAGTAGGCTTCGTGGGCTCCAGAGTCGGTCTGAACTTTCTGAAGAAAATATAATGCAGGTTAATCTTAGGGACTAAATCGTTGAATTCATCAATATCTGAATATTAATGTAGTAAACTTTATATATACTGCTTAATGTTTGTAAATCAACATTTTTTATGATAACGCTGCATTTATTTCGATATTTGGTTAATAAAAGATGGTTATACTGCATATATATATGCAGTATAACCATCTGTTATTACTATATGTATATATAGTATTCATTACATTCGTGTCTTTACGACGAGTTCACTTACCGCCCTTGTATTGATGACTGCACTATTTCCTTTTTGGTAATTTCTATTGCCAGGCCGGTTGTTATACTATTTCATTATATTAACACCGAGTTTTCATCCTTATGCTTGATGACATAATGTGCTTCAGTGATGACTGACACCTGCTGTGTTGATTCTACACACCATTTGGACCACATCATTGATATGTTTCATGGCTATAAGGAAACTATGTGTCAATCTCCTATTTTATTTTTTAAAACTTGCACATGAAAGCAGATGTCTCCCCGTAACATGCCATGCAGGTACAAAGGATAGACATGCAGTTGTACTTATTCTTAACCTCCGCGTAACATGGGGATTTACGCTAGGACCCTGTCGCTTTAGCCCCGAGAAAGGGTCCGAGGGCCAGCTTGGGTAGGTGTAGACTAGTGAAATTTTTACCCCCGCCGGGGTTCGAGTCCCGTGCCTTCCAGACCGTAGCGAATAACTATACCCACTACACTACCCTGGCTACCAATCATAGCATGTAGTATTTTAATTATGTGGCTCTGTGTTATGTGTGTACAAAATCACGACCTTCACTCATTCACTCATCAAATAAAAATTTACTTCGGTTTTCTATGCACGCATCTCGAACGAAAGTCTGTGTTTATCAGAGCGAAAAATATGCCGAAAAAGTGTGGAGAAGAATAAATGTAAGCCTACACGTTGTGCTCAGCAAGGTTTGTTAGTGATAACGCCTAACATAATTTTATGCTTTTTGCACCGTGCATTGTAATTCAGTTACGCAATATAAACCAAAGAAATGCACAAGTTTTAAATTAATATTTTAATTTTTTGACGTCTTCTACACATTTCGAAGGGAGTGTTGGACGAACACACTCTTCCACCTACAAGATTGCTTTTACTGATGCATGTAAAATGTACTTTACCGTACATGTAGATACAACTGTCTTCCTGAAGTTGAACCCTCAGGTTCGAAACATGTAAAAGACATCAAAAAGTTAAAAATTAAAATATTAATTTAGGAAATGTGCATTTCGTTTGTTTCTATTTTATAATTAAGCCTAACATATTGTTTAACCCGCACCCCATAAAGGCTTCTAGCGGGGAGTGAAGGTACAGCTCCTGTTATTCTTAACCTCTGCACTAGAGAGAGGTGAACGATCAGCCCCACGCTCTAGTCACTTTACTCCAGAGGAAGGAGCCTTTGGTATCTATTGAATAGGAGGGTGGATGGACCTCAGGGCCAGGCTGGACGTTTTGGGGAAGACAAAAATCCCTTGTCCTTTCTGGAATTTGAAACTCAGATCGTATAGCCCATAGCTTAGTCACTGTACCGACTATCCTACCGCAGCTCCCAAGTCGTATAATTGTATAGGTAATTATCTAAATAAATACGGCAGTTTGAATACATTTTGGGAATTGTTTAGTCAACAATCGACAGTGGTTTTCCGAACATACACATAGATTACAGAAGGCTCTTATTGTTCATAATAACTAAATTAATCTTCTTGCCAGAACCTGATTAAGGGGTAGGCCAGCCAGGGAGGTGCCCAGGGCGCCAAACTTTAAAGGGCACTATGACGCTGCTGGAATATTCGGAATTATGGTGCTAGCAAACACGGGTTTCCACATGTGAAAGAATTTCTACGAAAACTACCCGCAATTTTGGAAAGCACTCTCAAAAAAGTTCGGAAGCCCTACCCTAAGCCGAAAAAGCCCCAAATTATTAGCTTGCTCGGGACGCACACATATCTGTGGCTGGCACTGATTCTTACCGCTTGAATAAGTATATATGCATATATAGAAGCAGCATATGACATTAAATGTAATTTTTCATGTCGCTACAAAATTTACTTTAGTCAAAGTTACTCTTTTATTCATGGAGACAAACACAAGAGAGCGAAAGTGTCAGAGCTCTTGTGCTATGCTGTTTGCCACTTTACTGTCACAGAAAGTAATGTTTGCCGCTTCTGACCACTGTCTGATTCTTGTACTCTTTCCTTGGTCGTCTTATTTTCTGCCGTAATGCTGTTATATGTTCTTCTTGTTCATCTGTCTTCCTCCAAAGAACAAAACAGTTTATCTCTTTTTCACTGTTTCTGTCACCGTTTCTTCTGCATACATTCTTCCTTTAATCCTATGTTTATTGGACCGTGCATCATCTTGATAGTTGAATAAAGAGAGACCAACTTGTTGTCACTTGTTTCAGTATTTCATTATGTAATGCTCAACATGTTTCGGATGTTAATACATCCAGCCTCAGGAGCTTGCGACTTATTTGTTGAGTTATTTCATGGGTTGTATTGCTCTGGTTCGATGTGTGTTGGTGTTACGT
>Ga0123357_10009152_pt1 | contig 12477 bp, 8 predicted proteins | sample TergutEmb28metaG_FD_89873 | JGI IMG/M metagenome (GOLD analysis project Ga0123357, IMG submission 89873) | Embiratermes neotenicus P4 segment gut microbial communities from Petit-Saut dam, French Guiana - Emb289 P4 | ecosystem: Host-associated > Arthropoda: Insects > Digestive system > Gut ... | reverse complement strand
TGTAAATGGACCTCACTCCTGTACTGTCTCTCGTTAATGAGATATTTCGTAATTTTCTTCAGTCTCTCAAGTGACTGATGGAATAGTAGATATAAAATGAAGTAGGCCATACCAGCCATAATCCCTTCTTTATCCTTCCTTTCTTATTCAGCAGAATTCATAATCTTCCCGCTTCATCCAACATCTACATAACCCGTGTCGTTCGCACACCATTGCTGAATAGTCTACCAGTCATTACCAGAAATGAAAGTAACAAGCAAATATTCTACACAGCGTACATTCGCCCCCAGTTTCACTAAAATCAGGGAAAACTGTGGAAAGTAAGATAAAAATTCATTCGAGACCTTTAAAAAAGCGCAGCTGTCACTCTGTATATTTTCACGAAATTCGGGTTTACTCAATAAATTTATGTGGACATTTTTTGAACCGTATTGTTTCCAAATTTCGTGAGAACTGTAGAACATGGGGTAACATTTTATTAACCCACCTCGGCAAGTAAGCCTCCCACTGCACCGTCTTTTCACGGAACTCTCAAATGCTAAACGGTATTGCATGAGACTTCTTTGGTATTCAAATCTGACTACAACGTAGACATTACGGACTAACTTACACTCACGACCTCAAAGCAATTTTAGTTTTCACTGTAGCGATTTTCGTGAAATGTATCACTACTAAACAGCATCGTGTCAAAACACTCTGTATTGAACTTCACTCAGAAAAGTGAAGAAATCTGTAAATTACGGACACAGAGTTTTTGCGTCATTAAGTACAGTATGTCTGTCGCGGCGCCGATTTTAACGTATCATCTTCATACTCCATGACCTCACGTAAAATCTACTAAACTGAATTTAATGACAATTTTACGAATGGTTTAATCACTGATACTAGTTCATGATCAGACGGATGGACAGGCCGGGCGGACTAACGGGGCTCAACGAAAGGGACTTTACTATGTTACTTCGTAAAGAACGCCTAAATGTTGAGTCCTAACGTAACAGAATGCGATGACTTGGTTTGGATTCGTATGGTTAAGAATAGGATTATAAAAGAATCTTGTGAGCAGGGGAACAGACCTTAGAGGTCAATAAAAGACGGGTAATTTCTTGACTAGCTGTGATTATTACAGCCTTGAGAAACGACTTTGTCCTATGCCGCCAGCAAGTTTTTACTGAATCCTGTTAGATGACTTGATATAGTTGAACGTAGAATGATTACTGTGGGCTGTTCTACCTTTCGCACCCGCTCCAGCACATTTAGGCTATCACAGAACACACGATACGAGTTATCTTCAGCCGAATGTTCGCCGAATGAAATTCTACCCGTATTTGGTATTAACTAAGAACCTAATATTTGTTTCTTTCTTTGAGGTCACTTTGAGGAGAGGAAAGAAATTTTTATTTAGAACAAATGTACTCAGACTTGTGGTAGTACCGAAAATCGCAATTCAGCGACACGCCAGTGCTTAGTTAGTTTATGCGACTTGTGGAAGAAGACTGACGATTAATAACTGTTATGTGAAAATGACATGTGGTTGTATGACTGGTTACCGGTATATTAGAATTATGGACATATTTTTGACGACAACAGGCATTAATGTGTAATTAATTTCCAACATCTGCATGTACTCAGACCATATAATTCAGAAATTCAAGGACAATAGTTCTCGTGTGAAATTACAATCATTTGTAAATAGTGCATACTTTTGTAAAAAAAAAAGGTTTTTTTTAGTTAGTCAATTTATTTTTTCGGTAACCTTCTACAGCTTATCCATATGGAAATCCGCATTCACTTATATTTAGCCTAAAATCAAAAGTTTTCAACGGTTCTGGACTTTTCAAATTGTTCCATTATCCTACCTATTTACATTGAACTCCAAACTCTGTGTATAACTTCTTATACCACAAAATGTACTACAATAGAAACATGAACGCAGAAAATATGTTAAATATCCACCGATTAGAGCTGCAGTATACAGCCTACACTCCTTGTTTTCACTTCATATAAAATTCAATAGCTATTATGATTATTAGGAATTTTTTCTTTCTAATAATTATTCAACGCAAGCGCCTCTCTCAATTTTCGTTTACAGAAGACAGCAAGTAAAGGTATTTTACAGTGACTTTTTGTGCGCCCAGCACACTGTGCCGAAGACGATTCAATTTCCTTGCTTCCTCCAGTACGTCTTCATTACAACCCGTCTGCATGACCTACCACATTCTTACTCTCCACACAATTCGACCCCGAAGAAGGAGGCAATTCGATCCCCCAAAAAAGCGGCATCCACTAATACGCCTGCATGGCCCAACAGCCGAGACAGCCATAAACCTAATCACTTTATAGTTACTGTATTCAGCTGGTTAATTAATAAGCCAAGAGTTTATCAGGACTGCATTTGATAAAGCGTAGCCAGTACAACCTCACTCCACGTCAGATGCTTTAAGCTATAAAGCAATGCTTGGGAATTGGTCGGCGATTTTTTTATCACAGGGAAGAAAACACAATGTAAATTATATTCACAATGTCATTTCCTTCGAGATAAAGAATTGCATAATAAGAATAACAATTTTACTTGAATTGCTTAAGCCTGTATGCCGTCTGGAGGAATGTGAACCTCAGAAACTATACTGCCGTATACAACTGTGCTTTGTGAAGTTACAGTGAAGGCACGTGCAGCTTGCACGTGTGGCTTCATTCTTAAGCTCGGTATGGTCAGCTTCATGATGGAAAGGCTTTAGGTCAAAGCTCTCCGTACCCACTGAAAGCAGTATCGGTGGGCCCGACAGTCGGTCTTGTAATTTTAAAGAAGAAATGCCTCCTTGTCCTTTCCGGGAACCGAACCGCAATTTCTCCATTGTCCAGTCGGCAGCCTAATCACTATACCAACTGAGCTATTCGTAAGAAGTTTAAATAAACTCAGTAATATTTTAAACCTACCTATGACTCGACACTGCAAGTAAAAACAGCTGCATATTTTAACAATCAATACATTATAACAATACCTAATTACATGGGGAAAACTTCACAGTTTTTACTGTTCATTAAATATTGTTAGGACAATTAATTCAGGAGAAACTAGAGGTGTAGGTCATGTTGCGTTCATGCAGTATGCAAAATTCACACAAACTTAGACAGAAGAAATTGACAGCTCGCCATAAACAGACACAGATGACACAATAATATTAAATCGTTTTTAAAAGTAACAGTGTACAAATATATCTACCGAATTCAACTCACTCAGGATACGGCCCTCTTGACCAAGGTACTGAACCTTCTGCTTTCAGAAAACCCGAGGATTCTTGTGGCAAGTTGAATAAAGAATTCTATTCCATGAAACCTGTTGTTTAGTTTTATCCAGTAAAGGTAGAGCCATCCCATTACAGGCCTAGACAGGCTCTTAGGGCTCCAGGAGGTTGAGACTCCCAGAATTTGACAGTCGCCACAAGAAAGTGGCAGGTTTTCAGCCCTACGCACCGGCCGCCTCTCCCTCCAGGAGACATCTCTGCTACTTATTTCTGTAAAGAGAGTGAGTCGAACCCAGAGCCGCAGTGTGGCCAGTGCGGTCGGAATCATTAAGGAAAAGAAAAATCCTAATGACCCCGTCGGGAATCGAACCTGTGAACTTGTAGGGCAGGTTCTCAACCAACTGCGTCGCCGGGTATTCCTATTTAGTTTTATCAGTTACGGCACTTAATCTTCATTTGTTTTAGGTATAGTCGGTCAGAGTTGCTGCAGATACACTCGGTTCTACTCAGTTGTCCTCTGACGTGAAGCTCATTGGGTCTAGGACTATATCTTTATATACCGCACTCTAAGCATTATCAATATGCTCCTAACATAATTTGGATGCCTCGTGATGCCAGTCAGACGTGTCGCTTATTGAAATACATTTTTTTCAACTACTGAGAGTATTCAACGTCGAATGTTCAAGCAAGCCTAAGGCTAAGTAAAGACAGGGAATGAAGCTGTCTCGTTCTGTTTCGCTATAAGCCTGGCATCCCCACTGAAGGTAAAAACAAAAAAGCAGTCTTGTCTGAAACCGAATAATATATAAATTACAGAAAATTTCAGTTCTGAAACAAGATCTGGAATGTACCAACCTACTCTCTGCTGCAGTTACACAATTACTACACATGCTGCACTTGTAAATAGAGAAGTTATACTGCATAATAGACCCACATATTCCTGACTTAACAATTTCTCAAACCCATTTCGATTGTGTATCGCGAATCTTTACTAACCAGCAGCTTAACGCCAAGTTGTTTTAATCTTGAAACGGATAAGCCGATCTATATAGAAGTGGCAGCACTTTTAACTTTCCAAGCCACTTGTCTTCCCTTTTCCTTTCTCCCATGCGACTGAACGTTGTAAAGACAAATCCATTACTGTATCTTCTCGCGTATCTCCCTTTAATTATGTCTCTCAGCCTCCACCTCCTCTCTCAAAGACACAGATGCAGACAATTGACCAGGAATCTTGTGCTCGCTGTTCTAACTTCGCACTTCCTCTAATGTTCCCTACACCTTCTATCATATTACGAAAACACAAACATATATAATTATCTAATGAAATAATTCATTGAAACAAGTGGGCTTCTAGCAATGGCCGTTTCCAATCAAAACAAAACTGGAAACATTAGACGATACAGGGACAAAATTTGTTAGTTTATACGTAATTAAAAAAAACTCTTACTCTAAAATTTCCAACAGACCTACAGATCATAAAGCAATTATCTAAATAAAGGACCAGTAAGCCCGCATAATTCCGATATTTTCTATAATAAAAGGAAATTTAATACACACATTATAATAATGTAACATCGTTGATAGCCCGGAGCAAATTATGAGCATTTCGGTCACTAATTAAATTGAGTCTGTTTGTAAAGGATTATTTTCGATATTAACTATTTTATAATGCACGACGTGTAGGCTATTTAGAGCTTGTATGACGTTTATGTGGCTTTTTCTGCTCCCGTACATCGGTGACTGCCATTACTATGAGACATACTAATTTCTTTCATTTTTAATACTAGTAGCAACGGAATGATATCGACCTCGAAGTATATTCCGTACTAGACTCTAAGGTATATACTAGCCAGTACAGCGGCAGGATTATAGCTTAGACAATTCATAATATTCAGCATAATATATGATACATTTTTGATCGCCCACAGCGACATACCATTAAAACAATACAGTATCGGTAAGCGACACGAGTTTGAACCAAGTTGTGTTTGTTTTCTCATTCAGCATAAATTTAAATGGATGAATATAAAGACAAGAGTAAGAGAATATCAAATAAGACAGTTGAAACATTTAGGCAAGAAGACAAATCCCCGCATCACTACACGATTTGTGAAGAAAACTTCACCAGCAGGTGAGATCTAAAACTTCCATAAGTTCGACGGAGAGACTACATCCGTATTGTCGTGGTTGTATGCCACAGAACGCAGGCCTGACACTTGCTATATTTCATATTAAAAAACGAATACTAAGAATTATGCTTCAAGTCGGAGCGGGCCTGTGCATCGAAGGTAATTGCTTCCCCGCCAAAATGAAGCCAATAAAAATTAAAGCGCTGAAACACATAGAATTTGTCTTTCGACCGAAATTTCCTGTCTTGAAACATGCCGTCCTTTTAGAGAGAGATGAAGAAATAAGAAATTGGAGAAAATTATGCAATGAAGGTCGTCATAATTTGGAGGACTGTTCTTCACAACATATCATTAGGTAATGAAATCCACTGGTATAATATGGGGGGAGACTGGGAAGCATGGAGCAACTGTAGCTTCAAACAGAATTTTAGTCTGGAAACCTGAAATGGAAAGACCACTTGGGAGACCATAGCCTAAGATGAAGAAGTGACATTAAGAGAGAACTTATAAGAAGCAGGATGTGGGCGTGAGCTGCATCTATGTGGCGCAGGATACGGATAGTGTCCGACAGCTGTGAACACTCGGATGAACCGTCGGGTTCCGCAAAACGTTGGAACATTCTTAACCGCTGGGCTTCTGAAGTACTGTGCTCTGTGATGTCAGAGAGTAGGAAAAGCTGTTTGAGATATTCTAGAAAACAGCCCCCAAACGTTTTAACAAATACTGCAGAAATATGCTACTGTTTTGGGGAAATAAGTTGATCTTTAGTGTGTGTATCGCATCTGAGAGGTCCTTGCTTCTAATTCATGTTTGGGTCTTTCGTAAATAAAGTACTTAACAAGACAAAAAAACAGGCTGTCTTCAAAGGGCAAGTAAAAGTCTTGTGTCGTCTATCTCTGCAGCCATTGACCTTTAACCAAAGAATGATTCCATGAATGCCATAACAACCTACACGAAAATGGGGCTGCACTTCGATATATTCTAAGTTGCTTGAAAGTTAGCATTAAATTATTCATTCTTAAATAAGCGGACCTAATGATTTTTTTTGACTGATATTTTTAATGGTGGATACTTTTTGCGGTTAATAATTAATTGCAATTTTTAGTGACACAATTTTGCAGTTCCTGTATTAACGTAGAGTCCATGACCTTGAACACCCTCTCGAGCAGAATCTCGAGTGCTCCGTGAGTAAGTGAACACGCTTGCTGGACAAAGATTAAGGTAATTTACGACCTACAAAACAACTTTACATTATACTCATCGAACAGTGCGATCGTGGGTGCGCATATCGCTCCGAAAATACATATGATCTATGTCTGACATTTAATTTATTTTTACTGTCTTGTGCCTTTCAACGGACCGACCGATTCGCCATCCAAGGAGTCCCACAAAATATCTGGAGACGTAAAGGATAAAAGTTATTCCGAAAAGCACATTCTGAACACGACGAACATAATTTTATTGTACCATTTGTGCCTACTAAGAGTGTGATTCAACTGTCGATTTCAGGCTCTCAAGGCGATTGAGGCAAATTAATTTTGTACTTAAAAATATGACACAATGACCGTCTTTACAAGGAGCAACTTGACAGAATAAGTAAAGACTGAAGTTGCCAGGTCCGAATATGCCAGGAAGCCATTATCCTATCTGAAGTTCTTCGTGTTTTTCTTCCTCTCTTCCAAGCGAATGTCGATGTTATAATTGGCTTAAAAATGACATGGTTGGTTAGTTTCAAGTTTACTGAATGTGGCCATCCCTTAAAGTACACAGATCTAATATTCGAAGCTCAATAAATTCTACAGCTGATACTAGCTTTAAATAAGCTAATATTCTTCCACGTGACTACTTTCAGGCGTGTTTGTAGGCCTAACCGTACGCAGCACTTATCGAATTGCGTTTTACGTCCATTTCCAATCCACACACGCGTGAAAGAACTCGACAGCTACTGGAAGTATCGTCATTAAGTTTGACAGATAATACATACGTAGTTTAATTTTCATTTGTGTTGGAAAATTTTGAGGGACATTGTGCATCAAGACCCACAGGCCAATCTGAGTGAATTTCAAGCCAAACTCGTTAAATATTTATCGCAACGAAAAATGTCACGAAGAAAATCTGCACAGGCAACTGAAGGACTAGCTACGTGCACGCCCAACATCATGCTGACCGTTAATGTATGACTTTCGAGACGATCGGACCAGAAGGCTGCTACAGCGGCGCCTGTGTCACAAGTTAAACACATTTCAAGATAATAAAGAAAGACAACGTGCCAGATTCGGTGGGTTATGTGAAAATTTCAATGTTGGCACAGTTACCTAACACTGACGAATTAAACTTCATGCAACTATTAATTAATCAGACGTTCAATGAAGGGAAATTATTAAGTATTTAATTTGCGGTAAAGTATGCAGAATGCGAATGCATAAAAAGGAGTGCAATTTCGGAGACTGTGTGAAATGGATTAATCTACTACAGAATAGGACCGTTGGCGGTCTCTTGGGAATCCTCGAATTGCAAAATAGGCGGAAAATCTCTTGACCAGGCAGTAAATACTACCTTCCCAAGGACTTCCCTCCGTGCCGGTAGTTAAAAGTAGGCCGGCAGAAAGACATGAAAGCGTGCGAAAGGAATGGAAGTGTTGATTTGGAAGACTGGAAGGAACCAGCCAAACGATAATTAAGTTATTTTCTTAAAAAGGTGATCGCTTTGCGGTCAAAAAGAAAACGAAAACTGTGTTGCGTTGCCTAACGGCGGTGTGTCTTGTTGAGTTTGTATTGCGTCTGGAATGGATGAATGAATGAATGAGTGAATGAAGGCATATGAAATGGTGGTGGAATAATATTGGCAGGGGAAAACCTAAGTACTGGAGAAAAAGTTGTCTGAAGTGCCGCGTGTTTCACCACAGGAGCCACACTAGATGGCCCGGGGTCAAAGCTGGGACATCACGGTGAAAAACCGGTGAATAACTGCCTGGGCCACAATCCGGTCGCAAACAGACAAGCATGGCTATTGAAGGAATAATGGCAACCCGTACCTACCGAGCCTACATTTTACGTGAAATTTATCTTAACACAGAAGAAATTTCGAACTCTGTCGAAGCACATAATTACAACACGAAACAAAAAACGTCATATAAAGAATTTTCGTCTTCTACCAGACCACACTGGATAGGACTGTAAGCTTCACATTTACCGCCATGAGAACCTCAAATCTGGTACCTTCCTGTAGGTCTACGTTCAGTTCCAGAGTTACCAAAGTGATCTAATTAATAACAACAGTCTTGCGACCATAATTTTTTTTTTTTGCTTTGTATTTAACAAAGTTAATATTTCCTTCGAAAGCAGCAGGCGTAAGTTTATTTACAGGGACAGTGCTATAGCCACTGTCTTTTTCGCTTGAAAATTTTAACCACCGATTTTGGAAAAGTATACAATATTATAATACTAAGCCTATTTGCAAGATTTTTGTTTGTCAATAACGTTCATATTAAAAACTAAACTTCTGAGTTGTTATGCTGCGAACCCGAGTTAAATAATCCGGATGTTTCGAAGGCACATAGTGTCTTAATCTTCAGGATTTGAAAGGACGGATCTTGCTGTAAGATGATACTGGAAAATGTTATTCAAATTTTATAATTTGGTCTATGTAAACAACCCCGAAATACTGACTGCCTTTATGTTAGGCCTCTATAACTCATAAGTAAATGCCGTATGCATCGTTACAATTTCACTGTCCATCCAGAGGTTATTTTTACATTTCAGATGTCAGCCATAATTGTGAGAGGGATCTATGATGTAGGCAGTGAATAGCAGACTCACTGAGCCTAGTATATTGTTACTTTGGGTAGGCCTGTTTTTTTAAAGCCATGTAGGCCTGCACATAGTCAAAATGAACTCTACTACAGTCTCCGGTAGACTACATTTTTTCCTCATATTCTGGACGTTTAGTTTCAAATACAGGCCCGCAGACCAACTGTCTTGGCTGTGGACTTAAATGGTTTGCCTTAGTTTTCTCCCAGAAAATTTCGGGTTAGCACCTAAATTAGACTACGATATATAAGATTTTTAATTCATTATGTACCAATCAGTCGACATAAGGATTATATGCCTAAATGGGAGACAGTACAGGTTCTGTAACAAGCCGTAAACGGACAAACAAATAAAAAATACAGCAATGCAGCCTCTGTTCCATATCGCACTATCATTACGAAAGAGCTGTTCATACACCTTATGTTCCGAATATGCATTTAGAGAACTGTCATATACGCTTATCCTCAGAGAGCAATTAGGAATAACTTAGTAATATGCTGGATAGACTCTTTAATTTTAGGAGAATTTTCAGATGAAACAAAGAGTAGAATTTCATTCGCGGTGGAGGGAAGAGGAATGCGGATGATTTTAAAAAGTAATCGTGCTAAAAATGTCTTCATCAATTACAGGTCTGCAGTTTCTCGAACCAACTTCACTACTGGCATACACGTTGCGTCTTTCATAAATAAATACTTCTCTTCTCGGCAAGCCTTGCAAGGTAAAATTCATGCCGGCGTGCACAGTTTCTACTTACATGAGTTACTTGAAAAATCTACTTTATCAAAGAGTAGGCTTATTCCCCTCATGTTGACTTTTACGGAAATCGAGAGAGACCTACAACCGTTTTAAGAATCATAGTCATAAAATTTTATCAAAATTCACCGAACAGTCTTCGAGTTGAAATGCGCGGGGTAGTGCGATTTACCTTACACACGTATTACCCTGCACACGTGAAGGACGATCTGATCTCGTACCCTCGCCTTTTTATGCACTGCGAGGCTTTACTTAGAAACAAGCTAATGCCCGTGTCCACGAAATCCTGATAGGCATATAGGCTTATTTGCTTCCCCTGTTTTGTCGTCTGCTGGAAACAGGTCTACATATTAGTACAGACCAATATATAATTATTGACTCCATGGAACGAAGCACTTCTTAAGAAGCTAATAGTTACTCAGCTAGTCATGAAAACCTAGCCGTTTTGGCACCCGGTATTTAATTGTGGCATTGACAACAGTCCGACATTTTCACATCTTGAGCCAGATGAATCCACTTTACTACTTCATTCCCTGTTTCTATACAATATGTAATAGGATATGTAAGGTTCGATTCCCGCCAGGGGCAAGGGATTTTTCTCTTCGCCACAACGTCCAGACCTGTTCTGGGGCCCACCCATCCTCCTATTCAACGCGTATCAGTGTTCCTTTCCCCGGGGATAATTCAGCCGCAGCGTGAATGTAACCACTTATCTCGACCTGACACAGCAGTAAACAATAAAGGGAGCCATAGTTCTAACCCCTTAGGACTTCGTGTTGTTTACAGCAGACACGCTGCAAGTCTTACAAGCAGTTACGTCTACCAGTCGGTAAAAACAAAACACTCACTGTTATGAGTAGTGCTGCAGTGTGCACAGTCACGAGCAAAATCACAATTAATAACAATGGTCCAAATGTAATGTGAAGCTAAATCTACCGTATCAGTTCTTTATTGCTGTAAGACCTCCATATCCGCCGATTTAAACTGCGGATTTCAGGGAAGCCTCTATCCGCGTTTCAACTTCGCATTTTTTTTTGTCACCCAGGTATTTACTTTTATGTAAGCCTACTCACTGTAACAGTAAACACGCGGCAGCTTCTGTAGCAGTGGATACAAATTTTGAGAACAGGGCTGAGTGACAAAACAGTATCTCGTGAGACCTTAGCCTAGCGAAGCACAACGCTTTTGTCCCTAACGTAATCCGTAAGGCCGGCGAGGAATTTCTGTAGTCCGATTGCGAACTGCTACAATTATTTTATTCTGCCGGACAGAGTAACGAAGGGATAATCAGTTTAGTGGCTAATGCATTAAGTGTGTCGGAAAGGGCATAATATACAATGGTGCATAAATAAGTATCGTAATAATTCTACTGGTATATGATGACCTGCAGCGCGTTCCACAGCATCTAATAAGGGTATCGTTTTTGTTTCAACATGAAACAGGTTAACATGCTTCATATCAGGGAATTTCCAACATACCCACTAAACTAGCCTGTTTACTACAGTTATTGTCATAGAGTAAATACATACTGTACGTTATTATTATGAAACTTGAGGCCTATGTAAACAGAAATTTAATCTTGTCCCTGCTGACTTTAAATGACAGACGGTCCTCATTCGACGGTTTACTTCCAGCGGTGTCTAAATATCAACCGAAAGGCGAGAAATGAGTAAGAGTATGTAACTGTTTCATTGTATTTTAAAAATCAATGCACACGTACAGCACGGACTTAAATCTACCGTCGTGAAGTAACTTGAACATCTTACGGTCCGTGGCATGCTGTCAGTTACCTACGGTTTTCTTAACAGAGTAACAAATTACGGTGATTTTTCGGAATAAACCCTACAACAAACAAAACTTTCATACGCCTATTACTTCATTTCAGTTCTATAGACTCACTGCCTACTACAGTTTATGTAATTAACACGTACAAATGAGTAAGTTTATGATACGCCATAGTTCATCGCAATATGCGACGGTAAAGCGTGAAGAGAGAGAATACCAGCAAGATGCAACAATTCGGATGTTTATTATCAACTTCAGATGTTTATTATCAACTACTGTCTCAACATGTTTCGGGCATTATTATGCCCATCATCAGGAGAACAAAGACCGTGTATTACTGCACATGGTGCAGCTGCAACCAGCCACATCCAGCACTACCAGCGCAAAACACCATGTGCAGTAATACACGGTCTTTGTTCCCCTGATGATGGGCACAATGATGCCCGAAACATGTTGAGACAGTAGTTGATAATAAACATCTGAATTGTTGCATCTTGTTGGTTTTCTCTCTCTTCACGCTTTGCTCACGATGTACGGTCACAAGAACATAAAGCATGCGACGGTAAATTTATATTCTAATTGTGACATAGAACTTGCTTCATTTATTCGGCCGTATGTCGGAATCCCGACGAGGCAGGCATGCTGGCCCACTTGCAGGCGCTTCAAACACGTGACACTAAATTGGTGCTGCTGTGCAACTGAAACCACTAATTTACTCGAAATTTGAAACGAACAGCAGTAATCGCTCGCTCGTGCGCT
>Ga0123357_10009151_pt1 | contig 12477 bp, 11 predicted proteins | sample TergutEmb28metaG_FD_89873 | JGI IMG/M metagenome (GOLD analysis project Ga0123357, IMG submission 89873) | Embiratermes neotenicus P4 segment gut microbial communities from Petit-Saut dam, French Guiana - Emb289 P4 | ecosystem: Host-associated > Arthropoda: Insects > Digestive system > Gut ... | reverse complement strand
GTGATCACGCTCATCCCGGCACTGGCGATCCTGGCTGTCGGCGTCAACCCGACCTGGGCGTTGGTGTTGAGCCAGGTCGTCCTCAGCTTCGGCCTTCCCTTCGCGTTGGTTCCATTGGTCTTGCTGTCCGGTGGCCGGTTACTCGGGAAGTACGCCAACACGCGGGTAGTGTCGGTCGTCGCCTGGGGGGCGGTCGCGGTGGTCGTCGCGCTCAACGTGCTGCTTGTTTGGCTCACAATCAAAGGCTGACAGCCCCTGACTGTATCGGTGGTGTTGCCCGTCCCGACTGTTTGCGCAGGGTTCAGCGCCAACCTGATTCGATGAAGCGATCTACTACAAGAGTGGCAGCACCCAGTGTGATGCCTTTGTTTCCCAGGCTCGACCGTTTGATGGTCATTTCAGCACCGGGTTGCTTGAGCGAAGACGCCTTGACTGCGTCGACAACCCGGTCGAAAAGATGGTCGGCGATAATGTCTCCAAACCAACCACCAAGGATGAGCCTGCCAGGGTTATACAGGTTGACTAAGTTAGATAGTGCGACTCCGAGGTATTCCACAAGATCGTCGATGGCACGAACCGCCCGGCGATCACCGGTGCTGGCAGCCTGGAACATTTGGGCCACGCCCTGCATTTCTTCGCCGCCTGAGACGGCTTCCAAACCGCGCCAGGCCTGCAGCACAGCGGCGGCGCCAACGAAGGCTTCCACGCAGCCACGGGCACCGCATCGGCATCGTGGGCCGTCCATACTGATCTTGGTATGTCCCCATTCGCCCGCGCTGGCGGATGAACCGCGCAGCAACTTGCCGTTCGATATGATTCCCGCCCCTGCACCGGCACCAATGAGAACCATTGCGGCATCGTCGCAGCCCCTGATGGTTCCAAACCAATGCTCAGCCTGAGTGGTGGTCTTTGCTCCGTTGTCAATGAGCACCGGCACCTTGAGGATGTCAGTGAGATGATCAAAGCTCGCCGCGTTCCAACCGATCACTTGCGCATACACAAGATGCCTTATCGTGCTATCAGGCTGAACAATGGTCTGAACTATGCCAGGCACCCCGAGTCCGAGCCCCAGAAGGGGTATGTCGTTTGCTTCGCATTGGTCGACCAGGTTGTGGGCACCCTCCGTTATTGCCTGGGTCACAATCTCTGGTTCGATGTGTCGGCTTGCGAACGGGTAACTTCTCTCACCGAGGCAATTCAGGTCAAGGTCAAACAGGCCGATATTAACAGCGGCTTCGCCGACATCTGCGCCGAGGACTCGTGCGGCATCCTTGTTTAGGCTCAAGAGGGTGCGGGGGCGACCATTTTCCGTCTCAGCGGAGCCTCGTTCGATGATTGAACCGTCCTCAAGAAGACCGCTGATGACGCTTGTGACTGTAGCCGGCGAAAGTCCGGTGGCCGCTCCGACGGCGACACGGGACGTCTGACCTTCCATGAACAGGTGTCGGACCACGAGCGCACGATTTGCTCGACGAACGTCTTGCATGGTCACCTTCTGTCCCACCAGCATTTTCCTTTCCGTCGGCTGCCCATCCCCACATGCAATACCCCTTTAAGGTGTCAAGACTGGCCAGTAGTGTTGAGGCGGCAGACAAAGTGATTCTAATCCGTTTTAAGTCCAGCGTGATGAAGAGCGACAGAAGATTCTTCGCAATGGACCGCGCCGCTTGACTTAAGTTAATTTGGAGCCTAAAATAACTATTGGTCATGTAACCCGTCACGACGGTCGCGCGGGTTCATCCCAGAATTGGTAACTTCGAATGAAAGGAAAATGTCCAAATGAAACATATGAGGATTGCGGTGGCTGGCCTCGCTGCTTCGGCGATTCTGTTCGCCGGATGTTCCGCTGGCTCATCGACAGATCAGACCACGTCCGCGAGTCCGGGCACGACAGCGTCAGGCGCGAGCAAAACCATAGCTTTTCTTATGCCGTGCTCCACTTGTGCTGATCGGTTTGAGAGCAAGGACAAGCCGTACTTCGTCGCCGCGGTGAAGGCGTTGGATCCATCCATCAATGTGATCGCAGAGAACGCGCAGGGCGACGAATCGACGCAAATCAACCAGGCTGAGTCTGCGCTCAGCAACGGAGCAAGTGTTATCGTGACAAGCCCATACACGGCTGCGGCCGGGGCAACGATCGTCAATAAGGCCGCTGCGGACAATGTTCCCGTGATTGCCTATGACGGGATGATCAACGGTGCGATCCCGGCCGCGTACATCTCGTTCGAGAATGAACAGGTCGGTGAACTGCAGGGCCAGTATCTTGCTGACAATCTGAAAGACGGTGCGACCGTCGTCATGATAAACGGCGATGTGACTGCCGACACCGGTTTGCAGTTCAAGCAGGGTGCGCACAAGATTCTGGATCCCCTCTTCGCCAGTGGCAAGCTGAAGCTCGGTTACGAGACGGACACGCCAGGTTTTGACCCAGCGAAAGGCCAGGCCGAGATGGAACAGGCGCTGACGACGCTGAACAACCAAGTCGATGCTGTTTTGGTTCCGAACGACGGGTTGGCAACTCCCGTCATTGCGGCGCTTACTGCCCAGGGACTCAACGGTAAGGTGCTGGTGACTGGCCAAGATGCAACCGATCCTGCGCTAACAAACATCCTTCTTGGTTACCAGTCGATGACTGTGTACAAGTCCATTCATGACGAAGCGAACGCGGCCGCAAAGCTTGCTGTCGCGTTGGTAAATGGTGACACGAATGCAGTTCAAGAGCAGACAACGACGTCGGTCAAGAACGACGTTGGTGACGTGCCGGCCATTCTGCTCACGCCGGTCACAGTGGACAAGGGCAACATTGCTTCCACAGTCATTGCGGACGGATTCACAACCAAAGACAATATTTGCGTCGGTGACCTGGCTGGTGCGAGTTGTCCGCTCAGTTAATTGTGCCGGAAGGGTCTCGGGACGGGGTATCTCGCCCCGAGACCCCACCGGTCTTGCAGATGCGGGGCGTGTCGAAAAGCTACGGTCGAGTGGCGGCGTTGATCGATGTCAATTTTGATGTTTGTGCCGGCGAGGTCGTCGCATTGGTTGGCGACAACGGAGCTGGCAAATCGACGCTCGTCAAAGCGATCGCCGGTACGCATCAGGTTGATTCCGGCGATATCCTGATTGATGGGGAGAGAGTGCTTATGTCTTCGCCGACCGAAGCTTCCAGACGCGGAATCGAGACGGTTTACCAAGACCTTGCTCTGTGTGACAATCTGGATGTGGTCGGGAATCTTTACTTGGGCCGTGAAATGACAGTTGGGCACAGCCCAATGCTGGATGATGTCGCAATGGAGACCAACGCACGCGCGGTGGTCGCTGGTCTAGCGGCAACGCTGCCGCAACTTGACCGACCAGTGTTGGCTTTATCCGGCGGTCAACGGCAAGTCATCGCTGTCGCACGCGCAGCTCTTTGGGGCTCCAGGCTGGTATTGCTTGACGAGCCAACTGCTGCTCTTGGGGTCGCGCAAACAGCGATGGTGTATGACCTGGTGCGTCAGTTGAAAGCGCGCGGGCTCGCAGTGGTCGTGGTGACTCATAATATGGCTGATGTGTTCGCTATCGCTGATCGGATCGTGGTACTGCGGCTTGGCCGAAATGCTGGAACATTCGACCCGAAGACCACCGAACCAGACCGCGTTGTTGCCGCGATCACGGGGAGTGACACTGTCTCCACCGCGTCCACCGAGGAGACAGCGCAATGACAACGACGCGAAAGGCCATGGCGAATGACAGCGACCGGCGAATTCGCGATTATCTGCCGATTCCTCGCGACACCAGTTCCTTTGCCGTTCTGGGCGGGTTGATAGTGGTATGGGTCGTCTTCCAAATGCTTAACCAAAACTTCTTGTCGCCACGTAACTTGTCCAATCTAATTCTCCAGATAGCGGTGCTGGGGACGATTGCCGTCGGCATGGTCATTGTGCTCATCCTCGGCGAGATCGACCTATCGGTAGGCGCGATCGCCGGAGTTAGCGCATCAGTGCTTGCTGTCATGTTGACCAGGCCAGTTGTTCCTACTTGGCTGGCGTTGTTTGTTGCTTTGGCAATTGGCGCGGCCATCGGGCTCATCCAGTCTGTTGGGATTACCCAGCTTGGGATCCCCTCCTTTATCACCACGTTGGCGGGGTTGCTGGTTTGGCAAGGCGTCCAGTTGATTGTGATAGGCAGTAATGGTCAAGTTCCAATTCACGATAAGTTCATCCGCGCAATCGCATCCACTTATGTGCCGCCACTAGTTGGCTGGATTCTTGCGATCATCGGGTGCTTGGTGGTGGCGGGTGTCAAGCTATATCGCCGTAGGCGCAGGGTAAATGCCGGCTTGAGCGTTGCGCCGTTAGGTGCGGATATTCTCAGCCTGGTGTTGATTGCCATTGTGACACTCGGGGTGACATGGATGTTGAACCTTTATTTGGGTGCACCTTGGGTGCTTGTGTTGTTATTGTTGCTTGTTGTGGTGATGTCGGTGGTCATGTCGCAGACTTCATTCGGTCGTCATGTCTACGCGATTGGTGGTAATCGCGAGGCTGCCCGTCGCGCAGGAATTCGCGTCAAGGGCACAACTGTTTGCGTCTTCGTGATCATCTCAGTCATTGCCGCGCTCGGCGGCGTGATAGAGGCGTCGCGTGAATTTTCCGCGTCAAGTGCACTTGGCGGTGGCACCCTTCAGCTCAACGCCATCGCTGCCGCCGTCATCGGCGGGACAAGCCTGTTCGGGGGACGCGGCAAAATTTACAATGCGATCCTTGGGGCTCTTGTCGTGGGTAGCGTGCAGAACGGCCTAAATCTGCTGGGTCAGCCAGCCGCAATCCAGGACATTGCGACCGGCCTTATTCTTGTCGCTGCTGTGGCCATTGACTCCATCAGCCGTAAGCGATTGGCAGCGAGAGGCGCGGCTAGTTAGTATGGGCCGGGAGGAAGACCGAATGAACAATTTCAAGTATCCGGACAACTTCTTGTGGGGGGTGGCGACTGCCGCCTATCAGATCGAAGGTGCAACCTGTGAGGATGGTCGTACCCCATCCATTTGGGATACGTTCTGTCACGTGCCAGGGGCTGTCCTGAGGGGCGACACCGGTGATGTCGCATGCGACCACTATCATCGCTGGGAATCGGATCTTGACCTACTGGTGGACCTTGGGGTCAATGCCTACCGCTTTTCCGTGGCCTGGCCGCGGATAATGCCTGACGGAGGTAGCATTCCGAATGTTCAAGGACTTGATTTCTATGACCGATTGGTCGATGAGCTACTCGCCCGCGGGATAATTCCGATGGTCACTTTGTATCATTGGGATCTGCCTCAACGGCTTCAAGATCAAGGTGGTTGGGCAGAGCGTGGCACGGTCAGTCGGTTCGTCGATTTCGCGCGAGCCGTCGCCTCGCGCCTCGGCGATCGCGTCCCCTATTGGTTAACCGCCAATGAGCCATTCTGCGCGACATTCCTAGGTTATCGCGAGGGGACGCTCGCGCCAGGTGTGCGTGACGATTCGGCCGCGTTGGCTGCTGTTCACCACCTTCTCCTGGCACATGGACGCGTCGTCCAAGCGCTCCGTGAGGATGAGGTAAAAGGTAAAGTCGGCATCACCCTCAACTTAACCTCGGTTCGGTCGGCTACCCAGTCCGCAGAGGATGTCGCGGCTGCCAATCGGCTCGATCTCTACGAGAATCGTATGTTTCTGGACCCGCTCTTCAAAGGGTGCTATCCCCCGGACGTGGCAGATTGCTTCGGCCAATCGGTCGACGCGGGGTTGATAATGGACGGGGATTTGGCCACCATAGCGACACCGATCGACTTTCTCGGCATCAACTACTACGAGCGTCACGCGGTTATGGCTGACCTGGCAGATCCGCGACACGGATGGACACGAGTTCCCCCGGTGAACCCGACCATCTCGGGTATCGCGGTCGAACCTATTGGCCTCGAAGAAGTCTTGCAGCGGGTTGCACGGGATTACACCACGATTCCGCTCGTCATTACCGAGACGGGACGGGCGTTGTTCGATTACGTCGACCCCGAGGGACGTGTCAAAGACACCGAGCGGATTGATTTCTTGAACACGCACATCGCCGCAGCGACGCGCGCTATGGCTGGTGGGGTGCCATTGATTGGCTTCTTCCCTTGGTCGCTGATGGACAGCTTCGAATGGGCTTGGGGATATGGGCATAGGTTCGGACTATATTACGTGGACTACCTCACCCAGCAGCGCCGACCAAAAGACAGCGCCGAGTGGTACAAACAGTGGCTCACTTCGGTTCGCGCGAGAGGGTAGGTCGCGCTGTCATGAGTGAGAGATCGTCAGGCCTAGCCTCTGGCCGTGTTGAGCGGTTGCTGGCACAATTGACGCCGCAGGAGAAACTTGGTCAGCTCACGCAGTACTTTTTTTTTGGGCGTGCCGTGGTAGATGACACAGATCCCGAACAGGCCCAGTGGGTGGATGCCGCGTTGTCTCGTGGCGAGGTCGGGTCGTTATTGTTTCTGCGCACGGCGGACGAAACGAACCGGATGCAGCGCCTCGCAATTGAAGGGAATCGACTGGGGATACCTGTGCTTTTTGGCTTTGATGTCATCCACGGGTTGCGGACAGTATTCCCTGTTCCCATTGCCCTGGCAGCAAGCTGGGATTCGGTGCTTATCGAGCGCGTCCAAGGTGTCGCTGCCCGCGAAGCTCGTGCCGTGGGGATACATTGGTCGTTTGCTCCAATGGTCGACATCGCGCGCGACCCACGGTGGGGGCGAATGGTCGAAGGTGCTGGCGAGGACCCGCTGCTTGCATCAGTCGTGGCGGCCGCTCAAGTGCGGGGTTTGCAGGGAGGGAAGACTGTCACCGACGGCCACGTTCTCGCTGGCCCCAAGCATTTTGCAGGTTACGGAGCCGCCCTTGGTGGGCGCGATTACGACGAATCAGATATCTCGGACCAGCAACTGTGGAACGTCTACCTACCACCGTTCCAAGCTGCCATTGAAGCCGGGGCAGGCAGCATCATGTCGGCCTACATGGATCTCAACGGGGTTCCGGCGACTGGGAACGCTTGGCTGCTGATTGATGTCTTGCGAAAGACGTTAGGATTTACCGGATTCGTGGTATCGGATGCGGACGCGGTGCGAGACCTAACCACGCATCATTTCGTTGCGAGTCTTTCCGATGCTGGTGTCGTGGCGCTCAACGCCGGACTAGATATGGAGATGGCGAAAGTTGACGCCGCGATGGGCCACATCACTCCAGCCGATGTTGATATCGAGCGGCTAGACGAAAGTGTTAGGCGGATACTCGAAGTCAAAGAGGCGCTTGGCCTGTTCGACCGACCGTTTGTTGACGAGGATGCGGCTGCCCTTATCCTTGCCGATCCGACACATCGCGACTTGGCTCGACAGGCCGCTGAATCGACAGCCGTGTTGTTGCGCAACAAGGGAGTGCTCCCGTTGCGGGAATGCGATGTGAAACGCTTGGCAGTCATTGGACCAATGGCTGATTCCCGCCGCGATACTCTCGGGCCGTGGGTATTTGCATATGACATCGACGAGACAGTGACGATTTTGGCTGGACTTCGTGCTCGACTCGACGGACATGCTGAAGTGGCGTTTGCTCCTGGTGTTGGATTTGATGAGCGAACGTACCCGAGTTTTTTCGCTGACCATGGGCCGAGCACGCCTGATGGATTCGATTCCGAAGTCGAGTCGGCTCGAGCTGTCGATATTGCCCAGGCAGCAGACGTGGCAGTCGTGGTGCTTGGCGAACGCCAGGACATGGTGGGCGAATACGCATCGCGTTCGTCAATTGAGCTGCCGGGAAACCAGTTGTGCCTGCTTCAGGCCGTTGTGGCCACCGGGACACCTACCGTGCTTGTGCTCCTCAACGGTCGACCGCTTGACTTGCGTTGGGCTGATCGCAACGTATCAGCGATCTTGGAGGCTTGGTACCCAGGCACGCGCGGCGGGGAAGCTATCGCGAATCTGTTGTTTGGTGACGCGTCGCCAGCTGGCAAGCTCCCATTCACTTGGCCACGTACTGTCGGCCAGGTGCCTTTGCACTACGCTGCCACGCGCGGCCACGATCCGAACCGACAGGACACCCGTTACTGGGACGAAACGAGCACTCCACTGTATTGTTTCGGACATGGCCTGAGTTACACAAGATTCGAATACTCGGACCTTGTGGTGGAAACGCCTGAAGTTCAACGCGACGGCAAAGCGGTGGTCAGTGTTGACGTGACAAATGTGTCGGAACGTGCCGGTGTTGAGGTTGTCCAACTCTATTTGCACCAACGATATGGCACATCGTCGCGTCCGCTGCGTGAGCTCAAAGCATTCGAGCGAGTAGAACTATCAGCTGGCCAGACCAAACAAGTTCACTTGGAAATCGGACCCGAAGGCCGACGCTATTGGAGCGCGGCGACGCGGGACTGGGTGCTTGACTCAACACGTTTCGATGTTTGGGTCGGCACAGATTCTCAGGCCACGCTTCATGCTGAATTCACTGTGCTGTAGGCGCCATTCCACTGTGGGCCCCATTTCGTGACGCTCTCGGGGATGATTACGGCTGGACACTCTCTTCCGTGACAGTATTTTTTGTAGGTACCGAGAGCGGTGTCGCGGGTGTTGTCGATGGCATACACTCGCTCGGGGGCTATGAACGTGGTCCCTCACCAAGCGTGACTGCTTCGGCGGGACGGGCGTCGAACAGATCAGTACGGTCATTTTCCGAGGCTCTTGTGTACCCGGCGTGCACCAAAGCCACACGGTGCCCAACGCGTAACATGATGGGCTACTGGTCGCCCTCACGGTGGCAGGCAGAGCAGATGCCGTTGGCCAGGGGTTGGGAAGTTGGCTGCCAACAGGTCAGGCAACGGGTTCCGCGGAATGATTCGGCTGGGGGCTTGTGCGTCGCGGGAAGGATGGTTATTTGCGGGTAGACCGTCCCCATGACGGCTGCGAGCCGGGGATGCACCTTGCCGAGGGAGGCGTGGATCGCGTCGGGTGTTCGTGGCTCCAGTGTGCGTCTTGCCGCGATGCGCTCGAGCGCGAATTGATACATACCAGCAGTCATCCAATGGGCTAGGAATAGGTCGGGGTTCGCCGCTGACATACCCAGCCTGGCAAGATCGGCCGGCCCGAAATCGTCAACGTCTTGGGTGATGACGAAACCGGCTCCGCACGCGGAAGCCGCAGCCAGCACGTGACGGTCGCCGGCACGGGTATCTGTCAACGATGCTGCCAGATCCGGGGCTGGCGGCACGATCACGTCCCCACCCCAATCCGACACCGACCGTAAGGCTGAAACGAGTACCGGCGGAACAGTGCGGCCCAGTGTTTCGGTGCGTCGCTGCGCCCTGGCGACCAACGCCGCGTCAGCCTCCTGTTCCACCGCCAAGCTCCATTTCGCGACGAAACTGGCTTCAGCGTGCAACTGACCGAACAGGATCAGGCTGCGGGCCGTCGGGGCCGCCAACACCGCCGCGTCAAGGAAGACCGGGCGACGGCTAGAAATCGAGGTCATCGGCCACCATCACCGCCATCTGGTCGGCGAGGAACAGCCGGTATTTGTCCACCTCGGACTCCGAGACGCGCCAGCGTGCCCCCCGCCTTGTTGCGCTGATAGTGCCGTCCGCGATGCGTCGCTGGACGGTTGGACGAGAAACCCCCACCATGTCTGCCACGTCCGCCGGGGAGTAGCTACGGTCGGCCACCATAAGTTGGACGGTTTTGCCCTCGCCGGCGCGTTGACGCACGAAGTCCCACACCGCCCTGGCGCAATCCGAGTCATACGCGCCGTTGATGCGGACCATCTCCGGGGATACCGTCAAACCAGTCATACTCATGAGGCAACTGTACCACATGAACAGATAATAGCTTAATCAGTTCACATCTGTGCTCATCTCGCTGCGACGAACAGTATGCCGATGATCGAGTTCGCGCCATCCGGGTCACACTTAGGCTCGCACCGGTGTGTACCGGATGTGTACCCGAGATGTTCCCTGATTGTTCCCTGGTGGCCAATTCGGCCTGTTCAGTGAAACCAGAACACGCACGCAATGTTGGTTTGACTAGGTAATTCACCGGGTATCCCCAAGCGGATTCGAACCGCCGTTACAGCCTTGAAAGGGCTGGGTCCTAGGCCACTGGACGATGGGGACGTATGGCCTTGCTAGTTTACCCGATGGTTTGGGAAACGGGGGAGTCGCGGCTGATGCTCACGCCACCTGGGTGGCGTCCGGGCCGGCGGCGATCAGCTTGGCATGGCCCAGCGCGCCCGCCGTGACGGCGTCAGCCTGTAGGTCGGCGTGGGTGACGGGGGTGGCACCGGTCAGGTTGGCCAGCGCTGCCCGGGCGTCCGCCTCGCCGACAAGTAACTGCACCAAGCGCGTGCCGGCGCGGCTGTTGGCGACGGCGGTGTCGACGACAGCCGGGTCGAAGACAGGTGCGGCGACGGTCAAGGCTTGGCCGGGCTGCAGGCGTCCCCACACCGGCACCAACTCGCGCACCGTCGTCACTGCGTCGTCGCAGATGAGGACGCGAGGGTCACTTGCCAGGCAGCGGCGGTCGTCATTGGCCAGGGCCTGGCTGGCCAGCGTCAGCGCCACGCTGGTGGCGCCCCGCAGCGCTTCCGGGGAGGCTGCGCTGGTGGCCGACGGGCTGTGCCGCAATAGTTCGCTCATCGTCTGGTAGGTGGGCGTGGTTCCGTCGTCGTTCGCGCCGGTACCAACCAGGCCCTCGCCGCGGCGACGGGTCCGTCGGTCGGCCAGCGCCGCGACAACCAGTATCGCCAGGCCCACACCCAAGATGATGAAGAACCCCTGCCAAGCCGAATTCATGCTTACAGCATGCCACTTGTCGTCGCCAGGAACATCCCTCGTCCCGGCGGTGTTTTGCAGTGAGTGCTAGACTAAACGGTTGCTCATGAATGATTTAACAAGTGGTTCCCCCCTGCGGTTGATTGTCTTTTTCACTATTCCTTTGTTGGTTGGCAACCTTTTCCAACAGCTTTATCTTTTCACTGACGCGGTGGTCGTCGGACGTCTGATTGGCGTCGATGCGCTGGCCGCCGTGGGGGCTACCGCAAGCCTGACCTTCTTGTTGATCGGCTTCACGTGGGGATCGTCGGCGGGCTTGGCGATACCGGTTGCGAAGGCGTTCGGCGCCAAGAACTACCGCGAGTTGCGCCGGGCTGTTGTGGCTGCCGTTTACGCGTCCATTGGCATTGCGATGGCGATCATGGTGGGCGGTTGCCTGGGTGCGGCGCCGATGCTGCGTTTGTTGAACACCCCACCCGAATTGATGCATTCAGCGACGGACTTCCTGTATGTGACGTTTGGCGGGGCGGCTGCCACGGTGGCCTTCAATTTGCTGGCGTCTTTGATCAGGGCGTTGGGCGATTCGCGCACACCGCTGTATTTTCTGGTGATGTCGACCGTCCTGAATGCGGCGCTGTCGGCGTTCTTCGTTGGGGTTTTGCACTTGGGTGTGCCGGGTGCGGCGGCCGCGACGATCGTCGCTCAGGGTGTCTCAGTGACCTGTTGCCTGGTGTTGATCACCAAGAAGATGCCGATGTTGCACGTCCGGCGAAACGAGTGGCGCCAGTCGCCGGCCTATGTGTGGGGCTCGGCGCGGCTGGGCATCGCCATGGGTTTCCAGATGTCAATCATCGCCATCGGTTCGCTGGTGCTGCAATATGCGGTCAACGGTTTGGGGGCACATGCGATCGCGGCGTTCACGGCGTCCTCGCGGGTGGATCAGGTGGCGTCGGCGCCGCTGAACTCGTTCGGGTTGGCGCTGTCGACATACGTCGCGCAAAACCGCGGCGCCAAGTTGTGGCGGCGGATCCGTGACGGCGTGCGGCAGACGGCCATGGTTTCGGTCGGCCTGGCGGTTGTTCTGGGCAGCGTCAACGTGATTTTTGGCGCGACATTCGTGCGGCTATTCGTTGGCAACGGCCAGCCGGACGTTGTTGCCGACGCCCATAAATACCTGGTGATCCAGGGTTTGACATACACGGTTCTGGGCCTGCTATTTGCGCTTCGCGGCACGATCCAGGGTTTGGGCAAGGCGGCGGTGCCGACGGCCGCCGGCGTCATGGAATTGTTGTTGCGCGCGACGGCCGGGCTGGTGTTGGTTTCGCATTTCGGTTTCCTGGGTGTCTGCTGGGCGTCGCCCCTGGCCTGGGCCGGTTCGATGTCGGCGCTGGTTCCGGCATGGTTCTACTTCCGGCGGCGTCTGATCGTCCAGGAATGGGCGCAGGTGGCTCCGTCGAACAGGCCGGTGCCGGCCACCATCACGGCTAAACCCGTGTTCAGTGGCGCGACGGCGGACTCGTCGCGCCGGCTTGAACTTGCCTACGCCTGACGCTGCGGCTGCCATTTCCGGTAGAATCTATCAACGCACAGTCAGTGGCCCGAAAAGGCACTGGCCCAGGCCCCTATAGCTCAGTTGGCAGAGCTGCAGACTTTTAATCTGTAGGTCCAGGGTTCGAGTCCCTGTGGGGGTAC
>Ga0123357_10009150_pt1 | contig 12477 bp, 9 predicted proteins | sample TergutEmb28metaG_FD_89873 | JGI IMG/M metagenome (GOLD analysis project Ga0123357, IMG submission 89873) | Embiratermes neotenicus P4 segment gut microbial communities from Petit-Saut dam, French Guiana - Emb289 P4 | ecosystem: Host-associated > Arthropoda: Insects > Digestive system > Gut ... | reverse complement strand
TAACATGCACAACCTTAGGTTTATCATTAACCTAACATGCACAACCTTAGGTTCAAAAGGCGTAGGGGGCGTGGAGGCAAAAAGGCGTAGGTGCGCGGAGGTTTCAGGACGGGCCAAAAGGGGTCTATTACTATTATTTTCTTAGGTTCGCTATTAACATAACATACACAAGTACACAAAACGGCTGTTTCGACTACAAAAATCGACGCCTTCTTCAGGATGCTAAAGAACGTGTAGTACCGCGGCAAACTTAGGTTTACACCTAACTTGCATAACCTTAGGTTTATCACCTAACTTCCACAACCTTAGGTTTATCTCCTAACATGCACAGCCTTAGATTTATCTTTAACTTAACATGCACAACCGTAGGTTCAAAAGGCGTAGGGGCGTGGAAGCAAAAAGGCGTAGGGGCGCGGAGGTTTCAGGAGGGCCAAAAGTGGCCTATTACTACTTACGTTGTTACTCATTTCTTGATGTGTCTCAAACTGACTACTACTTTCTTTATGTGTAGTCTATGTTTACGCCTTCTGTAGTGAGCATTGAATCCTGGCTTTCCATAAACCAAGCCAATCAAGCCAGTATGAGATACGCCTGAAGAACCGGCTGCGGAGGCGGTCGTAGGTCACCAGAGACTCCGCTATGAGAACCGAGGTCAACCGCCTGCAGAGGTTGGTGATCCGCCGACTGAAAGAGTGGATTAACGACCAGTGGAATCCGACACTCGAATCCCTCGATCCCGAAGACCAATCGCTGTGGAGGATGATCGAACGGTTGATGAGAGTTCCTACTCCGCCTTCCCCCCTGGTCACCCCAGGGGGGAAGGCGGAATAGGAAGCCGAAGCCCTAGCCGACAGTCTAGAGACTCAGTTTCGGCCGGTGACCGATCCCTCGGTCCCGGCAGTTATTGAGATGGTTGACGTGGCGCTGAGGTCTTAACTTCTTGACCCCTGCCAGCGAACCTAAATTAATCAACCCTGACGAGGTTCACGAAGCCATCAGGGGTCTGAAGTTTAACAAGGCTCCGGGCCCAAACGGTAACCCGAACAGGGCTTTGAAGCAGCTTCCCCAGCGAGCGGTATCCCTCCTGGCCCAGATTTTCAATGCGGTTCTCACGCGTCAGTTTCCTGCAGTGTGGAATCATGCATGAGTGATCGCTATCCTTAAACCGGGGAAGGATAAGGCACTGGCGTCATCCTATCGACCCATTAGTCTCTTGGACACGATTGGTAAACTATTTGAAAAGGTCCTATTAGCTAAGATCTTACATGCAGTAAGCGAGCGCGAAATGACGTGAGGCGAGCAATTAGGGTTGTACCCAGGCATAGCACGTCCTTGCAGCTGGCCCGTCTCGTTGAACGAATAACCAGGAACTTCGGCGTAAAGAGGCTAACCGTCGCAGTTTTCCTCGACGTGGCGAATGCCTTCGATACCGTCTGGATTGATGGCCTCCCCTACAAGCTAACGCTCCTAAATTTCTCGTCTTGCATGGTCCATAAATCTTATCTCGTCATGCCGACCACATCAGAGCCCCGAATGCGAGCTTTGACTTAGCTGATGTGGGGAACCCCCTAGTACGGCAACTCGGCAGATACTTACGCTGACCGAGGGTTGACCCGTCGCCTGACGCGAAAGCCAAGGGCGGCAGGGGGCAGCAGGCCAGTCGAGAGCATCGCTCGCGATGGCCAATTCGACTAAACAAATGGCGTTGGGCGCTGGTCAGCCGAGCGCCTTTCGGATACTCTGACTGAGGGGTTTCCGTGATTTTTCATCAGTTGAAAGCAAATGCCGGGTATACGATGCAAAGTCGTGGCACGGCCCGCACTCCCCTCACCCAGGCGCGGCGGCTTCACCTAAGCGCCTGACAAAAGTCGCATACATCCAGTTCGCGACTGAGCCAGTCTGGGCTCAGAACCCAGACAGTCAACCAACCAAATTTTATCCCTCCCATAATTAGTCCAGGGCCACCTAGGCACTAGTCTTTAGCATGGTCAGTCAAGGCCCTCAGCCTGACTTTAAAATCATTAGCGTAAGAATATTTCCCTGTGAGATTTAAGGTCTGTTATAGAGCCCAGCGATGCGGTCAAAAGCAGGAATGGCTGACAGGGGGACGTCGACTTGCGCAAAGCGTAAGTCTCCGCCCCCCGTTTTGCACTTTGGCTTGGCTTGGGAACAAATGGTCATCCGGAAGGAGTAAAGTTCCTGTGACATATCGAGAAGGAAGTACCTACTCCCGACTGCCCGGTCACGATGCCTTGTGGACCGGACATTCCACCGAGTGCAGCAAGCAGCATTCGGCCCGCAACTGCATCTCACCCAACCGCCACAATTCACCGAGGACTTCTGGCCAGCGTCAACTCATCAAGCGATACATCCTCGCTCATCCTCACTACACAGGAGCCCTGTTCTTTACCGCAGCCAACACCGCTTGGGAAAACCCAGTAGTAGGCACCGAAACTAAGCATGGCATTCTAGCAACAGCACTCTGAGACTGTACTACTTAAGACTTTAAACGCCGAGTTAAATCCCAACTGTAAGTCCCAGCTCGCCGAATTATTCTGCGGGGTATTTAAATTTCGGGCATGATTTTCGAAAAACCGGAATATTTCGAGAACAAAGCGGGATAAATTTGTGTAACAAAAAGCGTTTTGTGGGCAAGGAAACAGACATTGCGCAGTGTGCCTTCAAATGCTGTAATATCCTTATAGGATAACGGAGAAGAATTGTTTCTGAAAAAAACTTGTAAATATCTATGTTGTTTTGCTTGCATTGTGGTCGAGGCTTGAACTGTTAGTACGGAGGACGGACGAATAGATATCTTATAAGATGGTCTTTGTGTGATAATCCTGAATACAGTTTCGGTTGTCACAAAGCGCCACGTCACACTTGACACATCTGCACATCACACTTCGCTTCAAGCCCCCCGCTGAACACACGCGACATCGGCGTTTCGTGTGATTGCGGCCAGGCCAGTGTTTATTGTGACTTGTGTCCAGTCTTCAGATGTTAGTAGAAGCTTGGGCTGGTCTCCTTACAGGCATGAATGGTCGTGGCTCTTACCAGCCCGTGCGAGCATCTCTCTAATAAGGGGGCGCTAATAAAGACGTGCACTACACGCCTTCGGGGTTTATGAGGCAATGTCCACTGAGAGGGTTGTGGCTGTTGACCTGCCACATTACCAACATCCTCATCTTCAGAGCTGCTGGCTGAATCATCTGGAGTTGGAGGCTGTGAAATGGAAGACTGTCGTGAAGGTGGCCGTGGCTTCTCTTCGTCCTCCGACTCTTGTGATGCGTAATATTTATCTAAGTCACTTTCCGAACCCATTACCATTTCTCGTATTTCTTTTATAGACAGCACACGAGCCCGTTTCGCACACGAAATATCGCAACGTTGCATTTTCAACAAAACTTCCGCACAGCAAACGCGTCAAACCTGAAAGAAGTGAAACTTCTTCAGGTATAAATTTCCCTTTCCCCAACCTAAGAACCGTTACTCAGCTGGCTGTTAGTAATACCCAACAGTTTTATTACCAAAACATTCCAGTCTATTCACTAAATGCAAGATATAACTAACTGCACAGTACGTTTTGAAGACTTATGACACTTATGCATTCATGGCTAATTAGCGTCTCTGGTAGCTGACTAAGTGTTTACACACAAATATAACACAGGACGGCTTTCATGATTGATTCAGTGTTGAGACATTGTGCAGTCAGAAAGAGAGGGCTGTCAGCGTTGCCAAACGAAGGTCGTCCGAAAGTAGACGTTAGCGTTCCTGGTATTGCTAGGAGATGCTACTATAGTGGACGTAGTTGTTTAAGGGTTAATAAATATTATATATGTGTGTGGTACTGTAGTTGTCTCTCCATACAACCCTAACGTACTACCATAGTCAATTGGCGGAGTTGTGGTCGTGATCTATACCCCCAGGAAATATTCCTGGTACTTATGTATATTAGAGGCTGAGTCGAACCCAGGGCCATAGTGAAGACAGAAGTATTATGTCAATGAAAAATCTAACCTGCAACCTTCTAGCTTTTAGCGCAGTGTATTGGTATTGATGTCCCATAGTTCCATTGATGGGAGTGGTTCATATGAGTCGTTTGGGAGTTATGCAGAGGTTACAGCAAGTTCCCTTATATTCGCACCTCAGATAAATGATAACCTACCACCATTATATCTCCGGAGCTGTGCTCCAGCAGTAGAAAGTCCTGAATAGTATTTGTTACAAACATATGGGTCCTAGGAGCCATAGTGGGTCTTGCAAAATACAGTGTTGCCCATTTCTTGCATAATCCCCTTACCTGGGCCTCACAAATCCAGAGTTCCTGAATAAGTTCTACACGTATCTTACGTGTAGCAAGTTTTCAACAAAGAAGTGCCGTCGCATGCTTCCTATGGTGCAGATTAATCTAACATTTTGGGGCCAGTCAACCGGTTTAAATTTAAATATTTGTAGGGCTCAATCGATGCAATAAAACAAACACGCGTGTGTGAATTGTACCTAAGTATTCATCACATGTTATTCACTGCCGACATGTTTCAACCACCTTCGTGGTCATCATCTATGTAATTTACAAGATTACAAGTAGTACAAACTGTGAAAATGCATATGTGAACCAGTCGCTGTTACTAAGAATGTTACAGACTTCTAACATAGTCATGGAACATTAGCTTACTAGCTATTAAAACGTGATAAACTTCAATTTGTCTTAAAAAAACTGGCTGTATTGCTTTATGTGGTTAGTGTGCAGGCTGTGTTTTCTATGGAGGTGTGTGCTATAAGGGGGAATGTTTGAGGGGAGGTGTGTGCTATAAAGGGGAATGTTCAGTCTACACAATAAAACCCAAAAAAGTGCATTTGTTGGTTTTATTGTGCACACTGAATTATCATTTAATGCATGGATATGGAACACATTAAAATTTTTATGGTTAACCTCTTTAATTAACCCTCTTAGCGGCGGAGTCGGGTATGACAAGAGTCTCAGTATCCGCAACCTGTAAGTTACATTTATCGGAGGTCTTAGCTCTCGGGCCATTCCCGACTGCTTTTCCCGGGCTCCAGAGGAGGTGCTGTCTACAGCCCTCTTCGCCCTCGTCCCATGTTGTACAGCGCGGGGTTCTTCCTCACAAGTTCGACCTACGCTTGGTTCTCCATCGAAATCACCGAATGCTTTAAAAGCGCTTACACACAAACCCGTGAAGATTTTATAGCCGATCCTCTTGATTTCATTAGCCGAGTCTCGGTCTACTAAAAGATTGAGCCTTATATCAGTAGGCTCAACTTTAAATTAAGAACTCTCCAGTTTTCCATACGGAGCTGTGGTTTGAGGCTGTTGATCCACTTCAGAAACTCTTCATGACCCATAGACAATTTATGTCCTGTCCTGAGAGCCGTCTTAAGAGGTTTAGGGAGGTGTTTGAGGTCAGTTGCTTTCAGCCCCGCACCCTCTAATTCGAAACCCATGAAGGCTGTAATAGACAGTTGATCGCTATGCGCATACAAGATTATGTCTCTTTCCAGTCTGTAGGTGAGTGTATTCCCCATTGGGATATCATGAAACGCCTCCCCACCTTTGGCCAAGACCAAATCTGTGTCTTCTTACGACAGCGTTTCCTCAGGATGGTCCAGAAGTTTGGTTTCCTTAGAGCTGAGCAGTGCTTTCTTATACGACCCATGTTCCAAAGGAGTCTTGGACGTTTCTGGAGGTTGCTCTGTGGGAGTAGGATCCCCAGATCTAGGTCTTTTCGGATCCATTAAAGGCTGAGGCGAGGTTTCAAACTCCGGTTGCGTTAAGCTCACGATACCACTCTGACTTGCCCTTACTTTTTGAGTTTCCTCCTAGCAGACCCAGATAGCCTGGTTTTTAGTGTTGGAAGCTACTGGACTGTAGTGCCATGTGTGTTTGCCCTTGATAGTTCCCTACACTGTCATGATAGATGGCCCGGCTCTGTGTGTTTTTGAATGCTCAACATCCGTCAGTTTGCTTGGGTTACCACCGACCTGGAGTGGTTTGCTAGACTGCCTGACCTCCTGCTGAGAGAGTTTCAGAAGGTGCCTCTGTAAAACCAAGTTCCTGTGTTTAACAGATTTTTTACTTCTACGTGTAGAAGACTCCATTTTGGGTCCCACGAATAAAGAGGAAATAACATTCGCCATCTGCAGGGCCCCATATGGTTGAAAAGCATTAGTACGACGAGATGCTGAGTGGTGCATCGAGGAGATCTTTAGCGGCATTGCTAACATCACCCCAGTGCCATGCAGCCTTACAGCTTGGCTTAGGTGGGCCATTGCCCCTGTTAGCCGCCTCTAGACCTTACCCCTTCCGCGACGCGAACGCCAGGGGTTGGTTTTTGAATGGAGAAGTAAATGATGACAAAACCAAGTATGTGATCATGTCTCGCATACAATTCGGGACAGAATTACAACGTAAATATAGGTATAAAGTCTTTGAAAAGGTGGTACAGTTCAAATATTTGGGAATATCGCTTCTGCTGTGTTCAGTGTTTGGAACTGAGTGTTTCCACGTCATCGTAGTGTCATCTACCTTATCTCTCCTTCCTTCAAACATCCTCGAACCTTCTTTCTGACTCGCTTGCCCAGCAACTTCGAATTCTGTGGTGGACACTTCAAAACGAAAAATCTAAATTTTAGTCTGGTGCTTCGTGTTCAAATTCCCTTTAGGGCTATTCAACGGAGACATGACAGATTTCTTGTTTCAACGTCATGGCATTAGTCAAATTATATTTTTTGTGTTCGTTTTAGTATTGTTTCCTATTAACATGCCGCTGATAAGATCCATATGCGTTGTGAAAGGAGAGAAAGATAAACATTGACCAAATTGTGAGTATACTTATTATTATTATTATTATTATTAGTAAAGAATTATATTATTTATCGTTATTGTTAAATATGTTATTTATAAATCCTCATGAGGTGTTTGTGCTCCTGTACCACCCCGTAGCTTCCACTCTTTTGAACAAGAATAAATATCAGGCCAAAAGAGGGCGGTGCACGTTAGCACATCAAAATTGCAGTCTTGAAGAAATTACAAGTGGACGGAAATCAGGGAATGCTTGCTATCTTTCAGCGCAGAATCTTTTGTCTTCCTTTTTGCCATCCAAAAATATAAAGATTAAAATATAGTGAACTATAATTTTGCGTGTTGTTTTGTATGGGTGTGAAAGTTGGTCTGTCAGATTAAGAGGTGAACATAGGCGTGGGTACTGAAGAAGATATTCGGGCCTAAACAGTACAAGGTAACAGGAGAGTGGAGAAGACTACATAATGAGGCTCTAAAAGATCTGTACTCCTCACAAGATATTACTCAGGTTATCAAATCAAAAAGAATGTGATGGGTGGGCAATGTAGCCCATATGTGGGAGAGGAGAAGGGTTTTGGCATGGAAACCTGAGGGAAAGAGACCACTTTCAAGACGTAGGCATAGATGGGAGGATAATATTAAAATGCTTCTTCAATAAGTTGGATGGAGAAGCATAAACTGTACTGATCTGTAAATATGAGAATGAAACTTCAGGTTCCATAAAAATTCATGGAATTTTTTGACTAGCTGTGGACCTATTAGCTTTCGAAGTAGGACTCGGTTCCATGAAGTTGTTTAGTACCCATGACGTTTAATATGACCGATATCATTGTTGCTATGTCATTTATGCTGCAGTATGAAAGTTCAAGTCCGGAACGTGTATTTTATTGTATGTTGTAAATTATTTTGTCATATATTGTGCAGTGACATTATGAATGGTGCACTAATGGGTAATAAGTATGTAACCTCTGTATGTGGTCTGAAGAAAATACTTCTGCCAGAAATTAGGTTGTCTGGTGTATTCATGGTTGTTACATATGTAACACCTGTAACAGTGTTAATAAAAATCCAACCAGATGCAACAGTATGCAGATATTTATTTACTGCAAAGCTACACTGCATGTTTCGGGTGTCACAGCATCCATCATCAGGAGTACTAAAAACTGTAACCGCAGCCTCAGGTACAGGTACTGATGCAGCTACTTCCCTCCAATGTGGCCTGATCGGGACTCATGCAGAGTAGCCTTGCAGTAAATAAATATCTGCATACTGTTGCATCTAGTTGGATTTTTATTAACATTGAATTACGATGCACGGAACCATGAGCTTAAAAAAAAAACCTGTAACAGTGTAAGTACATTTTAGCGCGCGCGCGCACGCGTGTGTGTGTGTGTATGGTGGGGGGTTTAATCGGATTGTAATCAACAGGGGTGCACGCAATGGTGGGAGCTGCCGGGTTGCAGCCCCGCCCCCCAAAAAAACGAAATTTAAAGAAAGCAAAATCTGTAACTATGATGATATCAAAAGTGTAACATGATTTACCTTTCAGCTGCAATCAACCATGGAAATTTACTGATGACTAGTACATTAGAATTTTGAAAAATAAATAAATTAAACTGAAAAGGCAACAGGAATAAAGGACACTGTGATTGAGTCATGGTACAGTACACATAGTTATATTTTATGTATATAAATTCAGTTGAAAACATTGTTGTATGTATGACACTTTTTGTATAACATAATTTTAAGTTCAAAGTTCAAATGTAAAATATTTATAGTCTCTGGGTCAGGCTGCCCCCCCCCCCTTTGTGAAAAATTCTGTGTGTGCACCTGCCTTCATCATATCGTTGTTGACCTATGAATTAAAGAACATTTCTTGCACTGTGGAAAGTACAGCTGCCAGAAATTGTCATATTTGATGTAAATGTAGCTGTTACATTTATTCATTTATGTGTAGACAGTTGCCTATAACTAAGGTACTCGTAGCTCTAATGACTATAAATCCATCTCTTTTGTGGAACTCATATTATTTTACATTTCAGTATGGAAGAGATCGTTTAAGTGTGTTTTCTCCTTGATGACATTGACATAAAAAAGTTTTTAGGTTTTCTGTATTGTCCTAGACCAAACTGATGCATAGGCACAACACTGGAGCGTAAGTATGTTTTTATTTTATGACTTTATTTGGTGCAAGACCATATATTTAAAATGAGAATGGCTATAGACAAATTACTGCATAGAGGAAGAGATATGTACATGCAATTTTTGGATTTGATATGGTACGCAGAGAACTCCATTGGAAAGCACTGATAGGTGAAGGAACATCTAGTACACTGCTGAAGAGAATTCAGTGCCTATATGAGAACACGAAAGGGGCTTGATAGGAAGAATTCGAGATATGAAAAGAAGTAGAGCAAGGAGACACCCTCAGCCCAATAATACTCATCATATTTATGTTCTAAATTCAAAAATAAAGCAGGAGCAGGATAGGAAATATTCAGATTGGGTAGTGGAACATGTGACTGGTGTACATTCAGGCAATAGTGTATGCTGGTGACATGGAAATAATGGCAACATTGAGTGGGGACTAAAACAAGCAGTGATAGAATGGGCAAATGTTTTTAGGGAGACAGGAATGGAAACACAAGTGAGATTAAAACATTGCATACAAAAAAGGAACACAGAGAAGATTAAACATTGCATGGGAGGGTGAGGATGGAACAAGTGGAGAAGACAGAATATTTACACACAATAATAAGTGTGAACAGGAAAATTGATACAGAAATTAATAATAGAGTGCAAAAACAAACCAAATTTATTACCAAATAATTCAGACACTAGACGGGAAGAAGGAAATCAACAATAACACTAAAATCAGAATTTACAAAATGGTTTATCTCCCAACAATACCCTATGACTGAAAAAGCTGGACAGTGTTAAAAAAATATATGGAAGTAGGATTACAGGATTAGGAGGTGCTTTAGAAAATGCATGGGGAAAACAAGAAGAGGTATAATTAGATATGGCCACAATAGAGGAATACTAAATCAAGAACCAGTTACTAAAATGATTGATAGGAGGTAACTGAGATGGTTTGAGCACTTAATTGGGATGAATAGCAAAAGGAACCCTGGGAAATGGGTTGAGGGGCCATGGGGAAGAGAAAGGTCAAGGATAGAAATGGGAGTACCCTATGCAGAAGATGATGAGGAAAAAAGGGGAAGACCTTGCAGGAGGGAACTAGGCTGACAAAGGACAGGAAAGTGTTCTGTCTGGCTGAGGCAACTTGATGCCTGAAACAGAAACGAGGGAATAGAAGAAGAAGAAGAAGAAGAAGAAGGAAGAAGAGGAGGAAGAAGGGGAGGAAGAAGGAGAAGAGAAGAAGAGGAGGAAGAAGAAGGTGAAGAAGAGGAGGATGAGGAAGAGGAAGAGAAAGAAGAGGAAGAAGAAGAAGAGAAGGAAGAAGGAGAAGAGGAGGAAGAAGAAGAGGAGAATAAGAATACAAAGAAGACGAAGACAAGGCCTTTGTTTGCCACGTAGGAGAGTTATTTTTTTTATTTATTTTTATAACCAACCTCAGGTAGCCTCACTGAAAGGTCAAAATGATAATTACTATAAGAATAGTGGTTGTGACAGCAAAATACTGACACCTTTTTCTTTGTTATTTCATTTGAGAAGTAAAAGAAATGATTACATGCAACTGGTTGAAAGCAGCATGACATTAAATCTTGTGTTGTTAAATAATCAATAGAAAATCAATACAAAAATTCAGTTTTCCAAACCTGATACTTCTGCACTTTTGTCATTTCCATTTTAGGTTCTTTATTTCGGATTTTCGAAGTGGTGAATATGCATAATGTGGTCTCAGTTAGGACACTGTAGTCTCATAGATGATTGTTGATGTTCCAGAGGAACATACTGCTTCCATCTTCAGCAGTTGCCTGGAGATACAGGTCTCTTGAACAGTTTCCACATAACAGATTGCTTGGCATTAGTGCAGAAGGACTCATTTTCATTGCTGCTTGGATTGAAACTGAAGTCATGAAATGATGGGGGGATTCAGTACAAAATAGCAGTTTTGGAGTATATCCCATACCATATCCTACAGGCACAGGTTGTCTTCTGGCCAATAACACACCTCTAATTCTGTATATACTGCAGTTTCTGACACATGTGACTGTCTGTGTTGGTCACCTTCAGGTCAGTATCTTATTCAGAACATGTGCAGGAATGGAAATAATTATGCTAAACTTATATTTTGTGTTGTGTGAGGGACTGAGATTCATTCCCTTACCACTGTCTTTATTAAAATTGCATGTACACAACACAAATTGTTGTTTTGGGGTGCAGAATTATTTATGTACTAGGGATGAAGAATTAAAGTTAATTACGCGAATTCAACACATAAACAATAGTAACTGCAATAATTTCATTAAAAGTAAATGGGCGAGGGCCAAAGTACATCATAAACCATGTAGCACACACAGAATCTGACTTCAATTAACGCATATAAGAAACCATATTTCTGTACAATTTCAGGAATTCTGTTGCTTCAGCATACTGAGTGCATTCATCCAGGTTAAATATATGTATTGATGCTGCATAAGCGCTGTCACAACGCCTAAAATAAGGAACGTCTATGGTGGCAATGGTCTCATTTTTAAGTCACATATATCCACGCATTAAAATTGACTTTCCTATATTTGTTTCAGACCCATGATCAGGTTAAACAAAAAAACCCCAGTTGTACATTATTTCATGCCCAGAGCTGACATGCATAATTACTTTGCAAACTTTTTTAGGGACGGAGCATGCGATACTAGCGGCAGACGCAGCCAAATGAACGTAAAAGTTGACACTGGATGTGGACGCTACGTACTCAGAGGTTATAGCAGTCACAGATATAGTAAGAGGGAGGTTGTTCAATGAAATGTGGGATTGAATTTATAAACGCCGAACGTGTTTTTGAATACATAAAAAAAGATCGAAGCATATAACGTAACCGCCGGGCCATGTACAAGAAATGGAAAACGTTTTGATCTAAAAATTTGATGTGTGGTTGACCGTGCATCGTAGTTCAATGTGGATTAAGAAACCAACTAGTTGTCACTTAGTATTATATTTATTTCTCCTTTATAATTTGCTCAACATGTTTCGGGCCACCTTGTGCCCATCTTCAGGAGCTGACGACTTAGTGGTATTTTTTTTCTCGTGTGGTGTAGGGCGATAGGGAAATGGTTGTTCTTGGCTATCTGTAGGATGGTTTGCCATTCATGTTCTCGGCGGTTCTTGTTTAGTGGTAGGTTGTGCATTCTGTTGATGAGGAATCTATAAGCTGCCAACTTATGTTCTTGTGGGTGGTTGGATAGGTGGTGGTGTCGGTAGTTGTGGATTTGCGGAATACCCCACCACACAATAGACCGGGCACTTACCAACTGAAATGCCACACGTGCAACCACTCGTATGTAGGCCAGACGAGTCGTAATCTGAAGACCCGCTACAACGAACACATCAGATACATCAAGAGCAACAACCCACAATCGGCATATGCACAACACATACTTAAACAATAGACACGAATATGGAACAACCTAATGACCCTCCTTAAACCCATCCATAACCAGCATCTACTAACAACATATGAACAATTCTAC
>Ga0123357_10009149_pt1 | contig 12478 bp, 8 predicted proteins | sample TergutEmb28metaG_FD_89873 | JGI IMG/M metagenome (GOLD analysis project Ga0123357, IMG submission 89873) | Embiratermes neotenicus P4 segment gut microbial communities from Petit-Saut dam, French Guiana - Emb289 P4 | ecosystem: Host-associated > Arthropoda: Insects > Digestive system > Gut ... | reverse complement strand
GGGTATTGGGTGGACGTGAACAGCGTCCGGTCAAGACGGATACGCCCGGTTTCGTGATCCATCTCGTACTTGTTCTTGGTGCCGCGCGGAATCTCGATGGTGACGTCGAACGTCAGGTCCGCTTGGGGAACGATGTTGCTGGGGTCTGTCGTAGACGACATGGCGGGCCTCTCTTCAAGTGCTTAGGTGACGGTTCAACGATACCGGATAGGATCGAATACATGGCGAAACCGATCCGGCACCCACGCTTGAGGTGGGTCGTACTGGTGTGCGTCGCGGTGGCGCTGGTGTTGGCGATGGCTGTCGGCTTCGGCGTCGTGGCAGCACGGCAGCAGTGGACCGCGCCCGCCGGTGCCGCGACCGTCGATCCGTCGATCTTCGTGACACCCAGCCCCGCTCCGTCGGCCGCCCCGAGCCCGGCGTCCGATCCGGACGCGGCCTGCCTGACGGCCGCGCTCAATGCCGTGCCCCCGACAGGTGGCGGCGCCCTGACGGGTCAGGTCATCGGGCTGCAGTCCGGCAGCGTGCTTTGGGATCGCAACGCCACGACGCCGATGACGCCGGCGTCAAGCGAGAAGCTGGCGACGATCATGTCGCTGATCACAGCGCTGGGGCCGAATGCCTTGGCCACGACCTTTGAGACGTCCGTCGTCGCCGGCGCCGGCGACAAGATCATCCTGGTTGGCGGGGGCGACCCGTATCTGGCGTCCAACACCTCGGCGGCGACGCTCGGCCAACCCCAGACTCTGGAAGACCTGGCCGCCGCGACGGCGAAGGCCCTACAGGCGGCCGGGCGCACATCCGTCAGCCTGGGCTTCGACGACACGGCCTTTTCAGGCCCCGACTGGCACCCCAGCTGGGACCCCACCTACAACATCTCTGTGACGCACATATCCGCTCTTTGGGTGGATGCGGGCATGACACCGGCGCCCGCCACGACGCCCGAAGGACGGGCGGCGCGGTCCGTCACTCCCGCCTATGACGCAGCCAAGGTGTTCGCCGCGCAGTTGCAGGCCCACGGCATCCAGGTGACGGGCGTCGACTCGACGGGCGCGGCCGCGCCGTCCGGCCAGCAACCACTGGCGTCAATCGACTCGCTGCCGCTGGGCACCATCATCAACGACACGATCCAGGCCTCCGACAACTCGGCTGCCGAGGTGTTGCTGCGTCACGTGGCAATCGCCACCGGCGCCCCCGGCACGTTCGACGCCGGTGCCAAAGCGGTGATGCAGTGGCTGAGCGCGAACAACCTGGCCGAACCGGGTATCAACATCGTCGACGGCAGCGGCCTGTCGACGCAGGACGCCCAGACGGCGGCGACGCTGGCCGGCATCATCGCGTGGGCCTACAAACAGGGCGGCGCGCCCCAAGAAGTCATCTCGGGGCTGCCCGTGGCGGCGTATTCGGGCACGCTGGGTGACCGCTTCAACGAGCCGGGTGCGATGGCCGCCCGCGGTTTCGTGCACGCCAAGACGGGGTCGCTGAACGGCGTCGCCAGCTTGACGGGCTACGCCATCACGGCGAGAGGGCAACAGGTGGCGTTCTCGGTCATTGTCAACGGCCCAAGCAGCTATAACGCGATGCGCACCTGGCTGGACGACGTCGCTGCGGTCCTGGTGACGAGCGGCTGTTGAGCGGTTCAGGGGCTCAAAAGTGACCCCGTTGGCTGTGGGCCGGAATTGGCCCTAGACTGTTGCTGTTCGCATTGTGTCGGCAGTGACGCATTATTCGCAGGAGAGGCCATGGCTAAGAAGCCAGCCAAAACGGTGGTTGAGGCCCGCCCCGTCAAGTCTGACGGTGGCAACGCGAAAGACCGCGCCGTGACAGTGCTTGAGCACGCCCAGACTTTGGCTGAAACCCTGCGTGTCACAGCCCAGGCCGAGGCTGATCGCTTGGTGGCAGAGGCCCAGGCCGAGGCTGACGCGATCGAGACCCGTGTCGCCGATTTACGGGCGGCCATCCCCGCTTTGGACAACGACTACGCGTTGCGACGTTCGATCGGCCTGCGTGAGCTGGCGGCTGCCCGTGACGAGATAACCCAACTTCAGGCGGAATCCAGCCGCGCCGTCGAGGCGGCGTCAGCCCAGGCCAGCGAGATCACCTTGGCGGCCCAGCGTCAGGCCGACCAGGTCATGGAACGGGCACAGGCGGACGTCGAACTTGCCCGCACGATGGCGACGGCCCAGATCGAAAAGCAGTCGGATGCCCAACTGAAGGCCGAGCGGGCGTCCCGTGCGAAGTTGGAAACAGAGCTGTTGGTTCGTCGCGTGGCCTGGGAGAAAGAAGCTGCGGCGGCGCGAAGCGCTTTCGAGGACGAACAGATCAAAGCCCGGGCCGAGTTCGCCGCCAAGATCACCGCCGAGCAGGCCAAATGGCAGGCGACCGTGGCAGAACACGAAAAATTGCACCGGCAGGCCGAGACGGACTACGAGGCGTTGATACGTCGCAATGCGGACGAGAAGGCGAAGGCGGATGCCGAACGGACGGCTGCCGACTTGGCGGCCCGCACCGAGCGGGATCGGTTGTTCAACGAAAATCAGGACGCGGCCGATGCCATACGGGTGCAGGCGGCCAACATTTTGGCCGACGCGAACCAGGTTGCCGAAGCGACGCGTCGCCAAGCGGACGATCAAGCCGCCGATCGCCTGGCCGAAGCCACCGCGATGCTTGAAAAGGCTCGCCGCGACGCGGACGTCGCCCTGACGGACGCACAGGGCCGGGCCGAGCGTGTGCTGGCTGATGCCCAGTTGGCCACTGACACCATGCGTGAGCAGGCGTCGGCCCGTTTGGCCGAGGCCGAAAACCAGTCGAACTTGCTTGTCGAACAAGAAAAGGTGCGGGCAAGCATTTCGCGCACTGCCGCCCAGGCCGCTGTCAACGGGGCCCGCGAGCAGGCCGCCGCAATGCTGGCGGACGCCCAACAGTCGGCGGCCCGGATGCGCGAAGAGGGCGCCGTCAAGGTGGACGAGATGTTGGCCGAGTCGTCCAGGCAGGCCAGCGAGACGCGCGCCGAAGTGGCCAAGTTACTGGCGGACGCCCGCGCCGAAGCCGACGCGACCCGCGAACAGGCCCGCACTATGTTGACAGAAGCACGTCGCCGGACAGCCCGTCTGGCTTTGTGGCGCGATGGCGTCACACATGAAATTGATTCGCTGAGGACGTCGGTTGACGGCATGTTGGCCCGCGATCTAGATCAGCCCGCAGATCAGGAGGATGAACAATGATTGCTGTTCCGGCTTTTGGACGGACCCGTCTCGGTGGCTATGACGTCGCCGATGTGGACGCGAAAGTGGGTGGTTTGGCCCAGACGGCGAACCAGGCGCTGGCGCAGGTCGATGACCTGCAAACCCAGCTCACCGCCGCCAATGCGCGCGTCGCCGAACTTGAGGCTGCGGCCGCTGCGGCGCCCGTGCCCCAAGACCCCGACCCGGCAATGGCGGACGTCGGCGAGCGGGGTCATCGCATCCTGGCGGCCATCGACGAAGAGGTGCGCGGCATCCGCGCCAACGCGCTGGCCGAGGCCGAGAAGTTGCGCACTGCGGCCCAGAACGACGCCACCAAGATGCGCGGGGACGCCGACCAGTACGCGGCCAAGACGCGCCAGGACAGCGAACAGAGCGCTACTGCCCTTGTCACGGCGACCGAGAGCCACGTCAACGAGCTGATTTCCGAGGCTGATCGCAAGATCCAGGAAAAGAACGACGAGTCGGCGGCCGCCCTCGACCAGCAGCGATCGCGGATGGCGGCCATGACGGCCGACTTCGAGCAACAGATGACCGACCGTCACGAGCAGAGCGAGGCCGACTTCAGTGCTCGTATGAAGGAACAAGAGGCGTCTATCGCCGATGCCCAGCAGTTGCGTGCGAACATCGAGACCGAGGCCGAACGGTATCGCGGGACGAAGAAGCAAGAGGCCGATGCCTTGGTGACGGACGCGCAGGCCCAAGCCAGCAACATCATAAAGCAGGCCGAAATCAAGGCCGAGCAGGTGCGTCGCGAATCGGAACGGGACGTCCAGGCGGCGATGGTGCGACGCGGCGCGATCAAGGCGCAGATGTCGTCGCTGCGGCAGCTTCTGGCGTCCCCGTTGAAGGAGGACGAGCCCGATTTCGGTGGCGAGGCGACAGGCCTGGAAGACACGGCGCCGGAGGAGGCCGAGTTGGCGGCCATGCAGGCGCAGGTCGCGCAGGAGGCCGAGAAGGCAGCTCAAAAGGCCGACGAGGTGAGGAAGGCCGAAGAAGCCAAGCGGCTTGAAGCTGCGAACAAGCGGGCTGAGGCGGCGGCGAAGAAGGCCGAGGACGCCAGGCTCGCCGAAGAGGCCAGGAAGGCTGCCGAAGAGGCCAAGAAGGCTGAGGCGGCCAAGCAGGCCGAGGAAGAGGCCAAGAAGGCTGAGGCAGCCAAGCAGGCCGAGGAAGCTGCAAAGAAGGCCGAAGAGGACAAGAAGGCCGAGGAAGCCCGTCAGGCAGAAGAGGCGGCCAAGCAGGCTGAAGCGGCCGCCGACCAGGCGAAAGAGCCTGAGTCTGAACCTGAGGCTGAGACTGTGGCAGATGCTCAGGCCGATGCCGTCCAATCCGAGGGCGATGCCACCGAGGCTGACGACGATGACGAGGAGGACGGCGGCCTGTGGGGATCGGTCCTCGCGCCGCTCGCGCCCGATCATTTGGACGACGAACCAGAGGACGAAAACCTCGGGCGCCAGTATCGCAAAAAGCACAAGGGCGAGACAAACTGAAGCCGTCTCAGACCGCCGTCTAGGTGATATTCTTGCTAGTTGGCGTGCCGCGGCGTCGCTAATTTTCGTAGTGAGGGGTATTTGACCCGTAGACTAGCCATGACGTGGGTGTCACACCCCGCCTTACGAGCGTCAAGAGGAGACCGTGTCTGAAACAAGAGCCCCGGTGGTCGTGCTCAATGAAGATGGCACGGTTCACGCTGTCAGCCTGCTGCAACAGACGCAAGCGCTCGCTGATGCTCTGCGCACCGACGCAGAGATAGCAGCCGGCCGTTTGATCGCCGCCGCCACGGCTGAAGCCGATTCGATCCGTTTGCGGGTGGCCGACCTGCGAGCCGCCATACCGGCTCTCGAAAATGACTTGTCGCTGCGCCGTTCGCTGGGCCAACGTGAGTTGGCCGAGGCCGAGGGCGGGTTGGTTCAGGTTCGCATGGAGGCGAACCGCATTCTGGAGGACGCCACCGCCCGGGCTGCCCAGATCGGCAGCATGGCCGAGGCCCAGGCCGACGAGGTCATGGCCCGTACGCAGGCCGATGCCGAACTGGCGCGTTCTGTCATCCTTGACCAGTTGAACCAGCGCGTGAAGGGGCAGGAAGCTGCCGAACAGCAGGCGCGGGTGCAGTTGGAGACCGAATTTAACAACCGTTGGGCCGAATGGCAGGCCGTCCTGGAACAGTCCCGGCAGGAATGGGATCAGGAACAGGCCCAGGCTCGCGCCGAGTTCGAGGCACAGTGCGCGTCCGAACAGGCCGAATGGCAGGATCAGGTCGCCCAGCATGTCGCGGAGTTCCGGGCCGCCGAGGTCGAGTTGGACGCCCTGCGTGGGCAGATCGCGCAAGAGCGTCAAGCTGCCGACGTGGCCCTGTTCGAGCACTATCAGATGGCCGAGCAGGAACGTGACCAACTGTTGGCCGAGGCGAGCGTCGCAGCAGCCGCCACAAGAGAAGAGGCAAACAGTCGTCTCATAGAGGTAGAGAAGCAGTGTGACGACCGGGCATCCAAAGCCGAGTTGGACGCTGCCACCTATGTCAGTCAGGCCAAGGCGCTGATTACGCAGGCTCGCACCGACGCCGACACCATCAAGGCCAAGGCGAAGGCGCAGGCCGACCAGGTGATCGCTGAGACGCGGGCGGCTGTCGAAGCGGCCCAGGACGATGCAACCGCCCTGCTCGCCGAGGCCGAATCGCAGGCGGAGGCCATGTTCGACCAGGCCCAGGTGAAGGCCGGCACGATGACGACCAACGCCCAGACAGAAGTTGACGAGGCGAAGGCCCGCGCCCGTGCGATCGTCGAAGAGGCTGAGCAGCAGGCTAGCAAACTTCGCGACGACTGGGCCGCGCAGGCCACCGAGATCAGCCAGCAGTCGGCCGAGCGGACGGCACAGATGCGGGCCGAGGCGGCGCGTCTGCTGACGGACGCCCGTACCGAGGCTGACGCCATGCGTGAGCAGGCTCGCGACATGGTCGAGCAGGCCCGTCAAGAGACCGATCAGATGGCCTTGTGGCGTGACTCCGTGCTCCGCGAGATCTCGTCCCTGAACGGGGTGATCGAGTCGCTGGTGGCACCCTCGCCGACGGCTGCCCCGGCTGCTGCGGCCGCCCGGCCGACAGCGCCTCGGCCTGGCACCAAGGCGACCACCCGGCCGAAGGCGGCGCCCAGCCTCGTCCAGACGTCCACGCCGTCGGCTCCGAAGACGCCGGATGCGTCAGACCCCGGCTTGCCGGGCCGTCCGGTCTTCCGAACCACCCGCAGACCCCCCAAGCCCGACTTGGATCAGGCCTCGTATTTCACGTCGCTGCTCGATGACGACGACGATGAAATGGATTCGCCGGAGTTGACTCCGTCGATCGCCGAGTTCCTGGCTAAATGGTCGGGGCCACAGTCGGCTAGAATTGCCCAGAGGCTTTCAACCGAGACAACAAATACGGAGGAATAATGAGTGAAGTGCCGGAATTCCACCTGATCAGGCGTGGATATGACCCGACCGAAGTCGACCAGAAGGTGGCGGAGCTGGTTTCGGCGTCGAATAAGTCGAAAATTGAAGCTGACCGGCTGCGCGAGCAGCTCAATCTGCACCAAGGGCGCATTGTGGAGCTCGAAACGGCGGCCACGCAGCGCACCGACCCGACGCTGACTGACATTGGTGACCGCAGCCAGCGCATTTTCGCGATGCTGGACGAGGAAGTCAGCCAGATTCGCGCGAATGCCATCGACCAGACCGACAGGATGCTTCAGTCGGCTCAGCGTGAGGCGACGGATACGGCTCAGCAGGCAGATACCTATGCCGCGACTGTGAGGGCGCAGGCTGAGCAGGACGCCACACAGCGCCTGACGGAGGCGTCGGCGACGGCCGAGCAGGTTATCGCCAGCGCTGATGAGGCATCCGCTGCCAAGGCGTCCGAGGCCCAGGCGGCCTACGACCAGCAGCGTGTCCGCATCGCCACAATGGCGGCCGACTTCGAGCAGTGGCTGGCCGACCGTCGTGACCAGTCCGAGACGGAGTTCACTGCCCGCGTCAAGGAGCAGGAGGCGGCCATTTCGGCTGCCGAGCAGCACCGCGCGCTGATCGAGACCGAGGCCGAGCGCTATCAGCAGGCCCAGCAGGCCGAGGCTGACGCGGTGCTCACCGAGGCGCAGACGCAGGCTCGTCAGATCGTCAAGGAGGCCGGCATCCAGGCCGAGCAGGTTCGTCGCGAATCCGAGCGCGATCTCGACGCGACGATGGCCCGCAAGGATGCCATCACGGCCCAGATGGCGTCTCTGCGCCAGATGTTGGCCAGCACGCTGACCGGTTCAGTGCCGGCGGTCGGCGCCGCTGAGCCCGTGGCGGCCGAGCCTCCGAAGAGCGATCTCTTGGCAGAACTTGATCGGGCAGCTGCCCGCACCAAGAAGGCTGCGGCCGACGTCGACAGCGTCGCCGCTGCTGCCAAGAAGCGGTAAGCTGATCAGCCCGAAGGGGGCTTCAGCTTCGAGCGCAAACGGGCTTTCAGCTCGTGTGAGCATGGCCAAAGAGAGGCGGCGACATGGCCACAAGTAAGCAGGACGATCCGATTGACGGCGAAGGAACGGACGATCAGGGCGTAGACGGTTCGGCGCAGACGGGCCCCAGTGGCTCGTCGCACCCTGTTGATGACGCATTGGCGACATTCGCATCGACGTTGGCAGCGTTGTCTGAGCCAGGTCCGGATCTGCCATCCACATCGCGGTTCGGCAGTGGTTCGTCCGCCCGACCGGGGGCCTCGGCACCGTCGGGCGGTCGGTCGATTGACGACCTGCTGAGTGGTTTCCAGTCGACGCTGGCGTCGCTGCCGGGAGATTCTGGTTCGTCCAGCGGCGCCAAGCCGGTCGCGAAGCCGGCTTCGTCGCGCTCGACGACCAGGCGGACGTCGGCCAGCGCCAAGTCTGCAGCCGACGAGGCCGCATCAAGTTCGACCGACTCGACTGGTTCGTCCGAATCGACGCCATCGTGGCGTGAGCGTCTTGCTGCAGCCTCGGCTGCAATCGAGACACCGGCACCAACCCCGTCGACCGAGTTGCCTGAGTTCTTGCGCCCGCGAAACACCCGCAGCAAGGCCGGCGCCAAGGCGTCGACACCGGCGCCGGAGGTGGCGCCTGACGATGCGGCCAATTCGACGCCGTCGTGGCGTGAGCGTTTGGCGGCGGCTTCAACAGCTGCTGCGGCGCCGATGCCGGCCGCCGAGTTGCCGGAGTTTTTGCGTCCCCGCGCGAAGTCGGGTGCGGAACCTGCACCGGCCAAGGAATCTGCGACGGACAGGCTGGCCAAGCTGCTGGCAGACGCCAAGAGCTTCGAGACGCCGGCGGCCACAGAAGCGCCCGCTGAACCCGAGCCGGTCGAAGTCGAGCCGGTCGTCGTGCCTGCACCCATCAGTGAGGTGGACGCCGCCGTCCCGGTGGCGGCAGATCTGAGCGTCGAGCCTGTCGAACAGCCGGAACCGGTCGAACTGACCACGGCGGTGCCGGTGCGTCGGCGCCCCAGTATCAGACGACAGACGAAGGCTGTGCCTGCTGCCGAGCCGGTCGCGGAGGCGATTGAGCCTGAGGCCGAACCGGTGCCGGCGGAACCGGCGGTGGACGAGGTCACGCCGGCTTCGCCCGTCGTGGTTTTGCCGGAAGTGCCGGACGTGACCGAGGTGCCCGAGGTGCCTGAAGTGCCCGAGGTGCCCGAGCCGGCACCGGTCGTCGAGCCTGTGGCCGTAGAAACCCCCGAACCAGCCGAGCAAACTGCGGCCGCCGAAGAGCCTGAGGCTGTGGTCGTGCCCGAGCCGAAGCCGCGTGGGCGCCGCAAGGGCAAGGCCGTACCGGTTGAGCCCGAAGAACCGGTCGCCTCTGAGCCCGAAGAACCGATATCCGTCGACGCGACTGCGGCCGCCATTCCGGTCGTCGCCGCTGTGGCGACGGCGCCCGAGCCGGAAACCAGTGCCGCCGTAGAACCTGATGACGGCAGTTGGTGGGACGAACGTCCTGGTGACGATAAGGACGAGGACGGTGACACTGATGCGGCGGCTGCGAAGCCGAAGAAGAAGTGGAACCGGACGTCCTTGCTGTTGCTGTTGCTGGCCATTTTGCTGGTGATCGGGGCCGCCGTCACTGGCGGTATCTATTGGTATAAGACGGCGCACACGCCGACGTTCGTCGACATGAACGGCAACAAGGTCGTCCCGGACGACAACTCGGTATTCGACCCGTCCTATGTGCAGGCGGCCGACGCGCAACCCGACATCGGCCAGCGCTTCAAGGTGCCATCGGTCAGCCTTGATGTGCCGCTCGGGTCCGTCAACCAGGTCAACGGCTTGATCAACCCGCCGGGCTATACATCGGTGTACTGGGTCAAGAACATGGGTGTGTCGCCCGCCAATGCCGACAAGGGCACCGTCTATGTGGTGACCCACTCGGTGAAGGCCCCCGGTGAGGCGCCCGGCGACTACCTGATCGACCAGAAGACCACCACTGTCATTCCGCAAAAGGGCGCCGAGATCGACGTCGCCGACCGCAAGTACACCGTCGATTCGTCGATGACGGTGTCGAAGGACGAGCTGGGGTCGCAGACTTCCCTGTGGGCCGGCACACCAGGCATGCTGGTGCTGATCACATGTATGCAGGGCGGCCTCTATTTGCCGAATGGCCACAGCGCGACCAACGTAGTTATCATCGGAACTTTAGTGAGCTGAGTGGTTGAGATATCCACAAAGCCATAGCTGTGTCACAGACGGGAATGATATCGTCGGTGATATGGGTTGGATATATTGCCCATATTGCAGGGATTTGAAATAGGAGGTGTGGTCGTGTCAAAGCGAGGGATGCACGAGCAGTCCGGGCGTGTGCGCGCCGCTGCCGTCGCGATGACGAGCCCGCCCAAGCACGCGGCGGCTCCTCAACACAGCGCCACCTATGATTGGGGCTTGACTGCCAGTTCGACGGTCATGCCGCAGTCCAAGCGTTCACGCTTGACGGATGTGCTGTTGTTGGTGCTGTCTTTGATGCTGGTCGTCGGCGGTGTTTTGTACGGCGTCGCGAGTTTGCGCCCAGCGGGTTCCGGCAACGGCGTGCAATACGTCGACATGGCTGGGAACGTCGTCGTGCCCGATGACACACAGGTGCAAGACCCGTCCTACGTCGAATCGGCTGATCCGCAGGACGACACGGGCTTGCGGTTCAAGATTCCGTCGGTCAAGTTGGACGTTCCGCTGCGCGAAGCCAATGTGGTGGGTGGCGTGATCAACCCCCCGGGGTTCAATTCGGTGTACCTGATGCGTAACATCGGTGTGTCGCTGGACGCCGCCGCCACCGGCCCTGTTTATGTCGCCGCGCACTCGTTGCGAGCACCAGGCGAGGCCCCCGGTAACTATGTGATCGACCCGGCCCAAGGGCAAGTGGTTGTGCCTCTGGGCGCCGAGATCGACGTTGGCAATCTGGTCTACAACGTCGTGTCGTCGCGGGTGGTCAGCAAGCCGGACCTTGGCGCCCAGTCAGACCTGTGGGCGCCGACCCCCGGCATGCTGGTGTTCATCACCTGCCTGCAGTCGACATCGGCGGCCGGCTATCAGGCCGACGGCCACGCCAAGGATAACGCTGTTATTGTCGCCAAGCTGGCAAGCAAGTAGCCCGCTTCCCAAGGTAACAGTGGCCACAATTGACGGTTGGTGGCAGGTGAAGGATTTGAACCTTCGAAGGACTTCGCCGACGGTTTTACAGACCGCTCCCATTGGCCGCTCGGGCAACCTGCCATGCTGACTGATCAGCAGGGGATAACCCTACCAGGCGTCGGTGCCGTGGCGCGAATTCGCGCGGATCAGATTTCTACCGGTTTGGAACGAGCTACGATGATGCCGCCGATCAGTTGCAGGGGCAAACAGGCGACGACGGCGAAAAGCGGAATGTGCCAGTTGCCGGTGAGGGTGTGCAGCGCCCCGAAGCCCCACGGGCCGATGACAGCGATCAGGTAGGCGACGGGCTGGACGAAGCCGGACATGGCGATGGAGCCGCGCGTCGTTCGCGTCCGCAGGTTGATCATCGTCAGGCTGTACGGGAAGAAGCAGTCGCCGACGCGTGACAGCAGAATCCATACCAGCGTCAGGTGGGCCGGATTGATGGCCAGGGCCGTCAGGCTGATGATGTAGCCGGAAAAGAAGACGATCGGCAGAATCCACGTCCGTTTCATGCGAGCCACCAGAATCGGTGTGATCAGCGCACCGGGAAGCGAGCCGGCGGTGAAGATGCCCAGGTAAAAGTCTGCTCGGGCGAGTGGAACGCCGGCGTCGGTGAAGACCTGCGGCAACCAGGCGAAGGCTGTGTAGCCGATGATGCAGTTGACGGCGAAGACAGTCGTCATGGCCCAGGCGACCGGGTTGCGTCGCAGGCTGATCGGCAGACGGGCCGGGCGCGGCGGGGCGACGCGCGGGTCGAGGCGTCGTTTGACGGCCGCCAGACGTTCGCCGGCGCGTTCGGACGAGAACAGCACCGCCAGCCACGGTATGACGCCGCAGAAGCCGATGACGGCCCACATTCCCACCGAGAAGCGCCAGCCGGTGGCGTAGGCGATGTTCAGGATGAACAGTGGCGGCAGGGACGTCGACAGCGTCGTGAAGAAGGTGTAGATGGCGGTGACGGCGCCGACCCGGTCGGGGAAGTATTTCTTGATCAACGGTGGGGCGATGACGTTGCCGACGCCGGCACCGATAAGGGCGGGCACCGTCCAGGCAATGAATTGGACCGGGGTGTGCATCAGGGCCCGGTACAGTTCGCCGATGCCGGACACCGCCAGCGCGCCGACCATCAGGGCTTCGAGGCCGAGGCGTCGTCCCAGGGCGGGCGAGATTGCCCCGAACACCGAGAAACAAAGCGGCGCCAACAGGCCGATGACACCTTCGTCGCTGCGGGTGATTGGGACGTCATGCCTGATCAGTTCGATGATCGGTGCCACGACGGCGACCATGACGCGGGAATTGAGCGCGATCAGCAGTAGCCCGGCCAGCACAACCAAACGTCCCCGCCAAGGCGATGCGATGGCGGCCACGATTTGTTTTGAAGGCATCGAAGACTGCTTGTTTTTGGAGTTCCCGCTGGTAGACACAACAAGTCCCACGACGGACTTTCAGCTCATCCCAGGACTTGGCGGTGATGGAGGGATTTGAACCCCCGGTGGGTTGCCCCACACTCGCTTTCGAGGCGAGCTCTTTTGGCCGCTCAGACACATCACCGCGAACAAGTATAGGCGATGGCGGTCAT
>Ga0123357_10009148_pt1 | contig 12478 bp, 10 predicted proteins | sample TergutEmb28metaG_FD_89873 | JGI IMG/M metagenome (GOLD analysis project Ga0123357, IMG submission 89873) | Embiratermes neotenicus P4 segment gut microbial communities from Petit-Saut dam, French Guiana - Emb289 P4 | ecosystem: Host-associated > Arthropoda: Insects > Digestive system > Gut ... | reverse complement strand
GCTGAGTGGACCCCGTTCCAGACCCACTACTACTCAGAAAATCTGGTAGCGCCGGGGATCGAACCCGGGACCTCTGTATCTGTAGCCAGAAACTCTGACCACTAGACCACACAGGCGGTCTATAATGCATATCAGTGTAAGAAATTGAGATCTCAGTTTCCATTCTAAACTGTGTATTTATCTTCCTTTCTTGAAAAACCTGATGATTGCCCGTTGGGCCGAAACATGTTGATGAGTTAATAGTGAATTATTCTGTTCAACTGAATCTAATGTTATCTCACTGATTAGATACTGTCGATTAACATGATGAATTGAAATGATTGTGGCCATTATTTTTAAATAAGTCACAAATACATACAAACACACACACACACACACATATATATACATATACATACACACACGCGCGCGCGCGCGCGCGTAACTCCAAGGTGTGAGCTCTTTTCAGACTATTGTTTACCTCATTAATAAACTTCCTACGGTTGATCGGTGGGAGCCAGAATTGACTAATTCGTTGGTCACGTAAGGACGCTTTACAAGCCGTTTATCTTACATAACATCAATTTCCACCACAATTTTCAATGATCTGTGGATACTACGCCAGCACATGCAGAAAAAATTAGACAAGTAAACAATGAAGACAGTAAAAAGTGTCTAAAGCGCTCGAGCTAAAACTGAGGACTCCGGGAAACCTTGCTGCAGAGAACACACAGGCCAATGTATGTGAAAGATAAACTCTGAAGAATGTGGCAAGAAGCAGTCCAGGCATAATTCAAGTTGTTATTCCAAAATCCAACTAAACAGACTGTATTTCCGGCCTCAGAGCAGATACTAGAGCCTAGGAATACTTAGATGCACTTCGAACATCTCAATTTACGATAACAAATTGGTCTTACTTAGAATGCTGATAGTTGCTCAGTCATCATAACAGCCCGGCTCTGAAGTAACCAGACGAATCGTGACAAAGTTAAAAACGTTAATTGTTGGAACCAACCCTTAGCCACCCCAATCCATCTACCGTCAGTTCGACATATTCTCATAACGTCCAAGTTTTCCACGTGTTCTTTACACTTGATACTATGTACCTACTCCCCTAAATTTTACATCTTATGCAGAAAGGACCCTAGCCCCCTCGTTCATATTCGGAAGGGTTCATATTCTAATCCCGGTCGGAAAAAGGATTTTCTGACCGGGGGTTTACGTAGTTTCTCCCAATCGCTCTACATGAATGCTCCTACTGGGAACCCGTTTCTAACCTAATCGACCTTTTGTAAAAGACACATGCCACTCAATGGGTAAAACTGAGTTAAAACACAAACTGCCTCTTCTAAAATTACGTATTCCGTCTGCAAGAAAATCGACTCAAACAACTCCTTACTTAATAGTTCGTTAAAACCAGTTTCTGGAGAAACAGCACACGTCCGTGACATAACACACAATAAAGGCAATAGATTAAACATAACGTTGTGTTACTTTTTTGTAAAACAACATAAGTTTGTGGCATAAAAAGCTATGGTTAGATAAAAAACGCTGAACGTGAAGAAGACACAATATATTACAATCATACGTGCGATAATGAATTATTTTGTACAACCAGCAAATGTCGACAACAAAAAACAATATGGTTGGGTGACAAGATGTTGGAAGTTAATGACACTGGACAGAACACACGCATATTAATTGATATTCCCTTAAGGAATGATTCAGTTTTCAGCTTTACGTGCGAATCAGAAACTAATGGGCTTTTCTAATTTCTTCAAACCAGATTAGAGTTTGTTGGTGTGCGTCGTTTTAGACAAATCCAATTCCATTCTGTTATGAAGCTTTCCTTCCACGTCATTTCCAATTTTCCATACACTTTCCACAGTCTCTAATACTAACACAATTGTTACATTAATAATAAAAAGCAAATAAGAAAGGAGAGAAATTTCCATCACCGCCCGACAGAGTGCGACAAGCCCAAGAAAATAAAAATATATTTGAATTTACCCTAAAGGTGTAAAATGTGACCTGACTTACTAATGCGCTATCGTGTGACATGCAACGAATTTATTGCGGCCTCTTCAAAAGGGTGCTAAACCCAAGATCAGTACATCGCATACAACCGTAGGAAGGGAGTGGTGGTGGTGGTGGTGGTGGTGGTGGTGGTGGTGGTGGAGGTGGTGGTGGTGGTGGTGGTGGTGGTGATAGAAGTACTACTAGTAGTAAAACGCGTTTCTACAAACTACCAGGTTTGGCGACACCACTCGCATGGCAAATGGCAAACAAATACTCATGAATATTTGATCAAACTCGCTCCTAGCCGATAGTGTGTAACTAAATATCACTTCTAACCTCAAATGATAATACCACCTTGAACAGTTTCTGTGGAAGACTGAATAAAGATAAGATGCAAAAGAGTACAGTACACTCAACAAAGACTGTAAAATAACAACAGGGAAGTTTGGAACTAAGTTGGCTGCTTAGATATTCTGAACAGAAGGCAGCGCCCGCTTCGTAGGTTTAGAGACACTACATAGACAACATTTTGTAGATAAGGGCATTAATGAAATGAGGGTGCAAACTGCATAATTATGATCTTGGTAACGTGTACTTACTATATGAAATTATTAAAGTGATCAAATCTGTGAGGATGATAAAGTGTGTCACTTACAACAACGCGGATATGAAAAATGTATATGATACTGACACTTGAAATCTCAGGACAGAGATGGTCTGTGAAATGTTGGTTTACCAGCCATTCAACAATCTGACGCGGCTGCTAGCCCGAGAATACTTTACCTAAGGAAAAACCTGTTCAAGTGCCAATTACTCCACCACAAATGCTATATGGTATGACCCGGAAACGAATCCATGCCTCTGTGGTGACAGGCCGGCGACAAACTAGTTAATGCTGTATACCCATCCTTATGTAGCGCCGATGTTTAGCACGAGTATAGCTATACCTTAACTCCCCCTCTGTGCCTCCACTGGCATGCACAGGGTGACCGTTACCTTTCTTTTATCTTTAGTGGTGTACAGGCAAATGACCAACACTCGTTCTGAGATCCATATGAAACATAAAGCATATTCCATGAGAAAAATGTAGAATTTGTAAATATTAAGCCTCGTGGAAGATACAGTATCCATTGACGTGTAACGGGTTAACAATGATGTAGGAACGATGACGTATTCTTAGTCTTCGACACTACATCACGTTACGTGGTCAGCTACGCGACTCCACCGCTTCGCCAAAGTTCGGCTTGCACAGGAGAACATATTGGCCCGAGGACCAGTCTGGGCATGGTAGGAAAGGGAAATATCCCTGCTACCGCTGTAAACCAAATCTCATTTATCCAGCTCATTGTATTTATTGACTCAGCCATTCCGACTCCTCAAAATCCAACGAAGCGTTCAGATATTCAAACACATCAAAACGAACAGAAGAATACGCAGCTGTATGTACGATGTACCGCTCAGCGTCCCTTAAGCTGCAAAAATAACTCCTTAATTCCACATATTTATAGCTGAAGCAAATCACGTTACAAGTATTTCATCTTCCGGAAAGTGACAGCTTGTAATCCTGTACAGCCACTTGCAGAACCTGCTTCCTGAATTTTCTACGCTTAATATGGAAGATGATGTTCGTCCAAAGCCTTGCCGCCTTCATGCCAAACTACATGGAGTCATATTCCCAGACAGTCATATTCATATTCACAGCTAAGAAACTCTAATCGCAAATGTATCAGCTGCTTTCATTTCCATCTCAAACTCATGTATGATGCAATATTTGATTCAACTGAGCTTACTAAATAGGCTATAATACCATATCCTACACCGTAAAATTTCTTAAAAAAAAAAAAAGACTACGTAAAATTTGAAAGTCATGTAGAAGAGGGAATTCAAAATTCTACGCCCTTAAGTCTTCTGTATTGATTCTTGAACGTTAGCACAACTCAAAGCCGCCACTTTAAGGTGGAAAGGTTGTTTCTCCTGAAATATAGGGCATTCTTACCGCATCGTAACATCTATAACTAATTTTGTGAAATGATATAAAGAGGGTGAACGACTTAAAATTACTTCACTCAGAGCTCTAAGCGGAAGAATGCTATCTAACTAATGTTAAGGGAGAAAGAAGTTACGTAACTAAAAAGGGAAAGAGAGAGGTGATTATAAGAGAAAGCAATTTTCAACCCTTCCACACAAAATCTACCCAGTCTCAAAACATAAATGACACTGGTATGGGAGCAGTGCACGACGTTATTGTCCTACAATATCACACCAGTCAGTTTTATTTTAATAAACAACGGTTTATTAAACAAGGTACTCTAATATTACGTGTGTTATAAACCAAGGCAAAAAGCCTCGGCACCTTCAGAGTAGCTAAAATACAACGCACGCTTCTGCGGGAGAATAAAGGGGGTATCATAGTATATAAGTGGGCCGGGTAGCTCGGTCGGTACAGGGACTGACTACGGGCTGGACGGTCCGCGATCGAATTCAGTCTGATTCGAGACGTGACACGGAAAGGTTATGCTGAGTGTTGAAAACCATACACCATGAATAATGATGGATACAGATATATACAATTAATATAGGAGTAAAAGATATTATTAGACACATACTGTGATATTCACGGCCTACCGAATGTGTTTAGGAGCTGTCATATAACAATCTATTTCAAATAAATAGCGCAGTTTCTAACACATATATCTAACTGACCCAGACTTGGGAGTTTATCAAAAATTCGATAGCCCAAGTACGGTAAGCATCCATCATTTTCAACGGGTCGTTTTGAAACAAAAAGGAACTCACACTTAATCACTCGAGTCACCCTCCATTATAACCTGTCAATATCCAACCATAAAACATTTTAACCGTCTGGCATTTCTTATAAGTCATGATAAGCATATTTGCAGATTCCTCTGCGGTGTTCCTCCCTCTTCCCAGTGTTCCATGCTACAAAAACATTAGGCAAATAATAATAAATTTCAAAGGATTTATGACAATGCGACAGGTGGGCTGTAATATATAGCAAAATGAACCGCGAAAGGAGGTGGTGAGATATTTTCAATCCATTCCTCTCTCAAAATCTAGTTTAAACAATCAAATATTTACTTTCGAAATCACGCTTCACCCACGCACTTGTTCGTTTATAGTCAGTCCTTCGTTTAAAAACCCCGCCTCTCCTTGTGTATGATGTCATGTGACAACACCGATCTTCCAAAACCATATGCACGATGCAGTATACTACTCTTCTAACCTGGAAGCAACTGAACATCCTACGAGACCTATTTCCTTCTTGTTCGCAAAGATGCCTGTGGTGTGTGATATTTACGGTAATAATAATAATAATAATAATAATAATAATATATGTTCCTCAGTTCAAGCAAAACTCTCAGTAGTTTTGAGGTTCGTCATCCCCGTTGTGTTTGTTCAAATAACAAGAATTTAGTGTATTATACCTTCAGTCGAACACAACTATATTTCACTTAGTAGTGCAGTAGGGATACAACTACATGTAATATTACTTTCACCAGTATTCTGGAGATATTGCTTTGAACTATAATTTGTCAGGGATTTGCTTTTCGCTTCACGTATATGATTTTACATATTTTTTCCAGTTTCCAAAATAGTGACGACAGTATTATTAATAATAAAAAATAATAATGTCACAAAGTTCTTACGTGACAGTACAATTCAGCAGTAGGTAATACTAGCACTTATCTTCACCTTCGTTATGAAACGCGTTAGGTGGTGTGACTCAACTGTGTTAAACACTATACTGTTGTTACCAATAATAATAGTTATTATTATTATTATTAACACCACCACAATCATCATTATCTTCATCGTCGTCGTTACTTCTTATTTTCCAATGCATGAAGAGTAAAGTCGAAATTCCTGCAGGAAAGAACCCACTTGTATGACCTAGGGGTAGGATCGTTTTTCTCGACACGGTCGATTTTATCAGGCATAGTTGAATATACAAACGAATATGAGGATGGCCATTAATGACAAACGCAGGAAGAAGAAGAAATATGAAGGACTGGCGGCAAAGTTTAAGGAAATACGACACTATTTCCCTGAACGACATAAAATATGTGTATGAAGTAGTTGGACTACTGCATGGGAATCAAACCTGGAACATCCACAACTCCATTTACTCGACTGCAGTGTTCTATTCTGGACGAAGACGAGAAGATAGCATTATTATGGATCTCGAATAAACAAGGTTCGAAGGGTAGACCACATTCAACTTGGGAATTCAATAGTGGGATACTGTAAGCAAGTTGATGAATCTCGGGTTTGGTAATTGTACAAAAATTACTGACCAAATAAGTAATCATCAAAAGGAAGACTCCCTGCTAAGCAATTATCATCTTGTTCAACCGGGTAACAATCGCCCACCACACAACATTTATCTTCGGGCAGTTTCAGCTGTACCCATACTAAAAACCTATTTCCTTAAAACCGCTAGCACCACAGCCCACAGTTGTGTATTATCTTCTGGCGGTTCCAACTATCGTTATACTCATAATCTATGTCCCTAAATCCATCTTAATGTTACCCTCCATCTCCTCGGTTTTCCAATAATCGCTCTCCACTACATTTCCGTCGACAGTCTTTGTTGCCCCAATCTTACCCACATGCTTAGAACATGGCCGCCATTTATATTTCGTTATTTTAAGTGACCCAAATAGCCCAGTAACATTTTATTACATCGCGATTAATATGCCAAATGGATTGTCTGCCTTTCTCAAAGTGTGCCACAGCATGCTCCTTAATGAAAACGTAAAGCAAGGCCGGCCATGAATTCAAAATGAAATTCCAGCTAGTTTATTACGCTGTCAGCAATAATAATGGGGTTTAAATACTACTGCTTTGTGTAGGCTTCCTTTATAACGAACAGACATGTGCTTATGTTATATTAAATTCTTTATTGCTTACAAAAAGAACTCATTAAAGCCTTCAACCTAAATAGCAGATGCCTTTACAGACCCATTCACGGTGAAGTACTATAGGCGCACAATTCTAGTAAAGAATTCAAATCATAATTTATTTTTCCAATAACGAAACTGCCTTGTGAAGCACAAAGACATTCGAAAGGTTCCTAATGAAAAAGCATACAATTTTTAAAAGTCTGCAAAACTGTGCAGTGTAATCTGACGCACTAATTAAGTACGCTTAATTATTTTATGGTAAATAACAAGAAAATTGTACTTGGTACGAAAAGAATGAAAGATAAATTATTCATCTGAATATTGGTTACAAAAATATGACAGACATAAAAACAAAAATAATTATTTAAATAACAAAAAGGTAAAAATAATTCGTCCCTAATTCTTTTCAACCACACTCCAATTTCATTTAAAGTGTTATATTAATATTAATGATCAGAAATACACAACGGGACGATGTCGACTAATCCGTTTCGTTTATTGAAATTTATTCAAGGTAACAGCGTCTTCCGATATCCACGTGAAGTGAAAGCCAACTGTCTGTTGCGAGATATGAGTTTCTCACAGCAGTTAACTACGGATGTGCACGATTTGACATTACCCCCAAAGACTTTACAACAAACCTAAAGAAGCAACCAGCACATTCCTCTACAATACCAGCACATTCCTCCACAATATCCAGCACATTCCTCCACAATACCAGCACATTCCTCCACAATACCAGCACTTATCCACCAAAATGCATGGCATCACACCCAGAAGAAACACAGCCGTGAAAACTACAAACCTCGCATAATCTTAACATTCTTCAACCAACTCCACTGAGCAGAGTCATTGTTAAGAAGCTAATAGTTCTTCAATTAATCGAGAATTTCCCTAAATTTCATCGAACCCCAATGTTCCCTGCTGTGTTCACAACACCCCGCCAGTCCATGAACTTCTATCTCATTTCTCTGAGATCCATTTTAACATCATACTCCATTCCATGCCTATGTCTTCCAAATGGTCTCCCGTCCTCAGGTGTCCAAACCAAAAACTTCAATACTTTATTCTCTCCCATGCGTGTCATATTGCCCGCCTATCTCATCCCCACAGATTCGACAGTACTAATTACATCTGACCAGTACAAATCATGAAGCTCCCCCTTATGTAATTTCTTTCCAGCCTTCCTTGAATGCCTCAATCTTAGAACGCAAAATTCTTCCCCTCAGCAAACTGTTCTTGAACATCTACAATATAAATGACGCTGCAACAATAACTTTATGTAGTTCGTTCTACCATAAGCAGTTTATGCAGCAGACAATGGAAGGTTATTTGATGGGTCGACTGTTGACAGCAGAGTGTATTCACGTTTGTCCTCTTTGGCCCTTATGTAAGTTCATGTGACTTCAATAATTTACATCTGACACTTCAATGCAACTAACATCCAATCCTTAAAATGTGTTTGGTCACCAAACTATCAACGACTCACCGATGGTTGCGAAACTTCCGGTGCTGAACACAGGAGCTAATGGCGTGACCAGTGTGTACAAATGTGGCACTGACATATACATGAAATGCGGTAATGAAGGGTGAAAGCGTTTAACACAACCATGGGATGAAATTTCTCATTACGGGGCAAAGTGAAAATACAGACTGCTCCAGGCTCTACGTACACTATTATTATTATTATTATTATTATTATGATCATCCGAATTTCTCACTTCTCAGCTTTGACTGTGCAATATTCACCTATCCTGGGATGTTGTAATCAACAGGATTAGGCTTGGTGATCTTATTTGTGGTTTAAAAAGTTTCTTACAATTGAACATGTGCCAAGAATTAAAGATTTTTGCATTTGTATATACGTATTCGGGTTCAAGTTAAATCTTGTTAGACTTTGTGATAGTGACTTTGGAATTGCCCCCGTAGATGATATTACTATCGGGATCACTTGTGCTGCCTTTTGCTTCCACGTAGCACATATTTCATTCGCCAGTTCTTGGTGCTTGTTTTTTTTTTGTCGGTTATTGTTTTGGCGAGATTATGTGTATTTGGGACAGCTGTGTCTATCAAAAAGGTGTTCTTTGTTTTCTTATTCATAAAAGTTATGTCAGGTCGGTTAAAAGTTATTGTTTTGTCCGTAAGTATGTTGCGATTCCAGTACAGCTTGAAATTTTCATTCTCCAGTACATTGGCTGGTGTGTACTTATAATATGGACATTATTCGTCAATCAATCAACCAATAAATAAATAAATCAATCAATATCATCATCTTCGTCTCTTTTATGCAGGGTATTTATACTTATATTTCTGAGACAAACTATGTCCCTAGGGAACACAGTGTTGCAGCTGTTCTGTTGTTACTATTCATGGTGCTTATATCATTTGTTCCAGTGTTGAATCTATTGTACTTTTACGTAAGTACTTTCCGAAGTATGTGTGCTGTGCCCAATATGGCTGTTTTCTGTAGTTCCTTGACTTCATGATTTCCTGGTATGTTGCTCGCGTATTTTCTAAATGACTTTGAAATAGTCCCATTATTATTATTATTATTATTATTATTATTATTATTATTTAGGATTGTCTCAGGTTATGCCCGGTGTTAAGCACCCAGAGTATGGTTTTTTAATCTAGAATCTGCTGGGGCTTTGCATTACGGAATAATGAAATGAGTGTTCACAGGGAACATTTAAACTGATATGATCAGCTCTTCATCAAGCAGGTGGACTCTCTCACTAAGGACTCTTCTCACGACGCTACATGTCTTTAGTACGACTACTTTCTGGACCTAGGACAGTAGGCGTGGCGGTAAATAGAGGGTCCGGACTTTTGGTTAAACATGTTAGGGACGACCACCGTAGGAGACTAGACAAATGGAATAACAATAATATTTTTCAGTTGCCACTGTTGAATGATTTTAAACATCAAATCATGACATTTGCGTTGTTCTTTTGTAATTGTGCTTTGTAGGTTCAGGGTTGACGGATATTCTATGTTAACGAGTTCAGCTTCCATATTTGTTTCATCAACAAGTGTTATGTCTGGCCGACTGAGATAATCAGTAAGATTCCAGTAGTGTTTGTATTCGTCATCTTCCAGAACGACCTGCGGCTCATATTTATAATACGAAGCACATGGTTCGCCAACTGCTAAAAGAAAATTTTGGCGATCTGGTCATGTGGGCGTTTATAAGAATTTTTGACCAGTTATTATTATTGTTGTTGTTGTTGTGCTTTATCTACCGAAACAACATAGTAAAAGTGGGATGAAGAGGCAACATTTCTGTCATATTCGGAAAGTACCGGTTTCCAATGTCGGCTAAGACACAGACTACTCTGAGGAAGGTGTTTCACGGTTGTTTCAACTCGTCCAAAAAATGCCGCGACTGTATTTCCATTCGATACAAACATACGAAAATGGTTATATGAGAATCAAAATCAAGAAATTTACAATAAATTTAAATCTCCAGAATATTGTAGATTGGTATGACTTGGACATGTTGTAAGAATGGTTGGTGAAAGGACAGTAAATGAGATACTGGAGCCAAACGAGGGGAAGGATAAAAAAGGGGGAAGAACTACATTACAGTAGATGGATGTTGAATTGTATCTGAGCAATTAGGACGTAAACAGGTGATGAATAACAGCTTTGGACGGACCAAATGGGCGTATGTCATGAGAGAATCCAGGGACAAACACGAAGGGTAATAGTGCTAAAAAAAAAGAGTAGGCTACTTTGATTCGGCCATGATCGCTTCCTTCAAAACATTTTATAAGTTATTATTCATCAATTATCCTACCATCGACATTATATAGTCTAAGCTACTGACAGAGACGTAAAATGTACCACAAGAATTCTTGAAGATGGGTAAACAGGCAACTTCCGAATTATAAATACGCTGAACCAAACAATGGATATGTCTGCTGTGATCCTGTGTATCGAGGCAACAATGTCGTGCAACTTCACAGCGTAGCAGCCGACTTCCCACAAAGAACATTCAGGATTCCTTACCACACGGAGAATATGGGTGCGAAAATGTAAAGGCACGGGAAAATTGTTTGTAGTGAAGACAATGCAGAGAAGAGAGGGGATTATGTTTACACACACACACACACACACACACACACCATCATGGCTAAATCTGGCACAATCTCCTATTACACTGTTGTCTCGGGCAAATGAAATGTGCTACATGTGTATTACGGTATTAGCAGAGCCCAAGTTAAGTAAAGTATATAGACAGAATTAGGTGTACAAACATTACCATCATAATATACCCCAACATTTCCCTCTTCAGTAACCCTGCTCTCCTCATCTACAATAAAGTGTAAATGGCCTGACCCCCGTTCCGTCGCACCTCGTAAACTCCCAACTCGAACTCAAAGAAGAGTTTGGCGCTCTGATTAATGAAGTTGGGTCATAAAGGCAAGGGGGTAATTAATTCTCAGACGGTTTAACGCCGTGTTTGTTTACGTGGGTGCGCAGACGCAAACAAACCCCTGTTATTGTACTTGATTCGCGCAATCAGAGACTTGCAGCAGTTATAAAAGAAGGAGAAAGAGGGATTAGATGAAAAACGACACAATTCACAACCGGCCATTTACACTGTACACACACAGTTTCCCATGCAGCATGGATAATGCATCTAGTGTACCACGTAGGCCGGAAAGTGTACGAGCAAGAAATCGGGATTCGATTTCCAGCAAAGGAAGAAATTTCTTTCTCCTCCAGTCTAAATGACAGTGGAGTTCTTTTTGGAGGGTAAGGAGGGCGGAGCATGAAGCTGACCATTCACTTCTACATTATGCCGAATTTAAGATTATTGCTATACGTCATCGTCCCCGTTGGTCTTCGTGGCGTTGTGTTAACGAAGTACAGAGACACCTTCGTTGTGCCAATGAAGGACAGAGGCAACTTACGTGTGTTAACGAACTACAGGGGCACCTTACTTTGAGTTAATGAAGTACAGAGGCACCTTACATTGTGTTTATGAAGTACAGAGGGAGTTTACGTTTTTACGCCTATTTTGCTATAGTCATTAAAATACCAGTTGAGACAGTAAAATTCATTACGAGATCTTTGGAGATTTCAGTAATTAAAAAGAATGGCTAAGGAATACATTTGGATGTCAGACACTGGGAATAAGTATGTGTAGTGGATTCATCTGGCTGAGGATGAGAAAGGGGGTTTACTTTTTCATAATCAGTAATGAACCTTATACAACATGCTGAAAATGCGAGGAACTGAGCAATTACTGTCTCCCCTTGAGGGACTGCCCACATGTGGGCAATTTAGTTAATACAGGCTTGCGACTAACTTCAAGCTATGACTGACCTAAATCTGGTGCAAGACAACAGATAACATATATTTGAGTAAAGAGAGACCAACTTGATGTCACTTGCTGTATTATTTCTTTATTTAATGTTCAACACGTTTCGGATGTTAATACATCCATCCTCAGGAGCTTGTGACTTATTTGTTGAGTTATTTCATGGGTTGTATTGCTCTGGTTCGATGTGTGTTGGTGTTACGTTGTGGTTTGGCTGTGGTGGTGT
>Ga0123357_10009146_pt1 | contig 12478 bp, 16 predicted proteins | sample TergutEmb28metaG_FD_89873 | JGI IMG/M metagenome (GOLD analysis project Ga0123357, IMG submission 89873) | Embiratermes neotenicus P4 segment gut microbial communities from Petit-Saut dam, French Guiana - Emb289 P4 | ecosystem: Host-associated > Arthropoda: Insects > Digestive system > Gut ... | reverse complement strand
TCCTCTTTATTCACAAATCATTTCCCAAGGAATGGCTGATCATTCAGGGAATGAGATCAATCACATGGAATGTAGACACCACAATAGGGAAGTTGTTGTAAAATTAACCACCTCCTATATTAGACACCATACTGAATAGTATCTGCTGAGTGGGCAGTACCGTTATCAATTCACGATGACATTATTTTTAACCACTTCTGGATGCTTCTTCCTACCCGGTACTGTTGAAATAACATGTAATGCCTTTCATTTCATTCCACCTTTTGGTACAGCATGACATTAAACCCACCTTGGACATCCCATGCCACAATGACCATCGGATTCTTGGGTAACAGCTTTTGATCAAAACATGCATTTGGTGGTGAATATGGATGATGCATTTGCAGGAATAACCATGTTTCATCACCTGCTGTTGTCTCATTTAAGATGGTGTCCCTTTCCAAATGTAACTGTTCCAAATTGATGTGTCATATTTCATAGCATATCCAATGATACACTTTAGGCCTAGGTGCATTGGGGCTGGGAGGCCCCAAACCCAATTGATAATCTAATCTAATCTAATGGTACACCTCAATGAAATTATGTGGTAACCACTTGGTAGCATTCTTGCATAGGTCTAAGCACTGTTGTAAAATTCAGAGCATTGTAGACACAGAAATATCTGTATGCTTGACTAATTCCATCACAGTACCCACTGTCATGTTTGTGTAAACTGACATGGAAGGTCCATTATGATGCAAGTCAAAGCTGACATTGCCTGCGCCTACCCCACACAATAATTCAATGCTTAACTTAGCTCAACATGGCACACCCACACATTTCCAATGCTGAGAACGTCTACTATTCTTGCAGGAAGCTTGTTACACTTTACAGAATTCGATTTCAGAACAAGACTGACAATGCCATGATGCTGGTGCATCAAATGTATGTGCACTACTTCTCATCACAACATTTTGAAGTACATAACCCATGTCTTGAAACACATATACTCCCTTTCCCATACTGCCAGACTTCTGGACGAGACACAAATTTGTGTCCATGATTTTATAAAGACTCACCCATCTACATAGTCTGCAACACTCACAACACTGTTAAAAATTTCGCACACCACACTAGGAAACACAAAATCTGTATTCACTTACCCAGCTTTAAATACAACTGGGGCAAGGACAGCCCATAGCAATTCACGACTTCTTTCAATTCACTAATTTTCCCTCTATCATTTCCAATTCACTGCCCATAATCTTTCCGGTATCTCATTTTTCATCTTGTTACATATGCACTTACTGCATTGCCATTCAGCAACTACAGAACCACTGTTATACTTCTACGCAATTCTTCAACCGATTCAAAATACACAAACATCATTATTTCAGTTAAAGTGAAGGCACAGTTAGGTTCAATATACAATAGCACTGGTCACTCCACCTTCAGTTCTTGCACATAACTACTACCAGATTGACTTTATTTACCCAATTATAAGACAAGGTTTTTCTTTAACTCTGGTTTTAAGCATGGGGGTCATATTAAATTCATCTCTAAAGCTCAAGCTCCACTTCACATATCTAAATCATCTGTGGTGGTTACAGTTTGTTCATTTCATTGTTGCCAAGGTTAATACTGCTTACCCACATCAAGAAAATGAATATGTGCAATGCAGCATATTTTTTCATTACGATTTTTCAATACATTTTACAATCAATCTGATGAATGAAATATTGAATGAAAACTCTACAACGCAAAATTAAAGAACAGTATTCTCAGGCAACTAATAACCACAACCAATACAAACGAACTGTACAGTCTAAGCCAGGCAGCCAACCAAAAATTCGGCTTACACAAACTACAAGATCTTTTACTTCATAACCGCATAATTTATACTGGTGTAACTCCTTTAAAACTTCACCTTAAAAGAGTTTCACTTGTTAGGATAAATAATCATCCGAATGAAACATTAACATTTCTGTAACAATTGACAAAATTTGTAATTCATATACAACTGGCATTAGAAGCTGCTTACAAGCAAAGGCTCTTGGCACTGAACTGAAACTTCAAATAATATAAGCACTGGAAATCAATGACACAAACATTATGTTGTACAATAAGAGGTATGACGGCAGGGTCCATTTTCCTACCTTGTTTATGCCATTCAGGTCTGTTACCTTTCAAATACTCAATTGCACGCAACTCTTCAAAGCTGAATTCTGTCGCACCAGCATACACCTGAAAAATAAAATAACAAACTCTGTATCCTATAAAGGACTATAATGTCCATTCATTCACTGTAAAATACTCTACATGAATAAATAAAAATTAATTTCCTGGTTTGAGGGATTACTGAAAATGTAAACTCCATAAATGAAAATTGGAGATGTGTTAGATGTCTGCTTCACTGATTAAAGCCTCCGTTATAATGATATCAAACTGTTTAAAATACAAGTCCTCTACTGGAGTAAGGCGATTTTTTAACTCAAGTCATATATTGCATGAATTGCTGTATGGAGACCACAATTTTGTTTCTACCTATCTTCATTTGTATTACTTGCACAGATCCTTTAATCCACGTACAGAATAATCAAAAGTACAGGACTTGAACCCAGAATAACCAAATGTCCAATGAATAACAAAACCAATAATACCGTTGCTCTGGCCAAAAGATTGTTCTTGACACTTGCTGAAGTCTGCAAGAATTATGAAAAATTTACTGATGCAGACAAGAAGCAGTAATGCACTGTCGAAAATCACGAAACATCAAGGATTTCAAAACTGCTACAGTAAATCTCATCATTCAAGGTACATATTTGCTCAACACAAACGGCTGACACTTCAAGGACAGAGAAGAGCACAGAAAAAAGTACACAAAACAAAGTACATTCAATTCCACATCTGTACTTTAAAAGAAGTGGCAAAACTTTCTGGCACACTAATACCATCATCAAGTCCCATCATTGTCCCTGCTATCAAACTGTCCACATTATCCATTTGCAAGGTATGTGTGCCTGTATGCATCTCTGTAATTTAAAACAAATGTTGGACTTCATTGTTTAATATAAGCCAGGTTTGTACCTTATTTTTGCAGTATATTGAGCGTTTAGAAGGATCTTCAGGTTCAAACAGAGCTATAGCACACTTAAATTCTTCATCATCATCCAGCTTCCTTGGTTTCAGTGCATTACAAATCACAAGAGGAGAGTTCTCTACCCGCACTTCATCATCTCGGTACACTGTAACATTCAAGTTATGGACTTAACAGAGAACATGGGTTTCAAAAATAATATAACGTCCATCAGACATGATGAAAACCAAATACTTCAACTTCAAATATGGCGTACACTTACATTATAAAAACGCAGTCAAACCTCGTTATTTTAAAATCAATCAATTCAGAATACCTTGAACCTCAGAACACGTGACTGCCCCTGGTTTTAAATATACAACATTGTGCTCTTTTTAATGCAGTTATTTCAAAATGTGGTTAGTTTTAAGTCAAGCCCTCTGATTATAAAAAATTTGAATAACCCCAAATATTTTCTGCACAATTCACCAAATTACTTGCCCTTTTAACAATGAGCAACTCTGGAAATCCACAGAACTGTGAAAGCCTTTGAATGTGACTACCAGCAGACTTTCAGGTTGTGGTAAGAACTGCTCCTCTTAAGAAGCATACACTCCATATTTCCATGTGACCTCCTCACAGGCAAATAAAATTATAAGCACATGTGCTGAATGCACACTAAATTAATTTTGGATGTCTCTGATACTCCCACTGGAGTATTAAGTCCATTACTTGCCGACCTGAAATGCAAACAGCGAAGCTACCACTAATATGTATGAGTCATTCTCAAAAGGGTGTTAATGTACTAATAAACACATAATGTGCTACCACTGTTTATGGGAAGAAGTACTGGTTGTGGTGGTAAGTGCTGGTGTAAAAATCAGGCTGAGAAACCATGTCTTTTGCACATTTCAAAGTGCTTTGGCATTTCTCTTGTCCATTATTCATTTCCTAGCATGTTCACTGGTGTGAAATAGGAGTGAAAAGAAGACAAAATACCTAAGACAAATATCAAAATTAATTTTAGTCAATGCTAAAGAACATGTAGAAAAGAACTGAGTGGTAGGTATTGCAAGGTCATGTGAACTGTTCTGGTAGATTTGACAAGTTCCTCAATTTGAATAATTCAGAAAAACCACTTGAATCCAGACAATCTCCAACAACTGTAAGTGTAAAAAATGCAACAGAGTGGGTAACAATAGGAGACAGAAAAAGAGTTGTTTCCTCAGACAAATATCAAAATTAATTGCAGTCAATGCTAAAGAACATGTAGAAAAGAACTGAGTGGTAGGTATTGCAAGGTCATGTGAACTGTCCTGGTAGCTTTGACAAGTTCCTCGATTTGAACAATTGATAAAAACCGTTTAAATCAAATACCAAGTTCTAAGTTCTGACAACAATTGGTGTGAACTAAATGCAACTGAGTATGGAGCATAAGAAGTGAGGACAGGTAGTTGTTTTCTGATCTGTAGTGTGTTGTACTTTCAAGCAATGCCACTGATACCATCATGAAGTAATGGATAACATCGAGGCTTTCTGTTTAAAGATTAAAAGAACAGTCTGAAACTAAGGTTCAATGAGTCTTACTTTATGAAACAATAAACCCAGCCTTACATTGACAAATGTGAGTTGTTGATTCCTTGCTAGTATTTTGATGTAAATTGTATAGGCATCTGACAATCAATATAGGATTGGAATTTTCTAAAAACACAATTAAGCAAAAAAAATCAGTCTGCAGCAAAATTTCAAGAATTAAAACAAACACGTAACAGGTAGTTGTGCACTGGGAAAAACTGTTTACTTCCAAATCAAACTTAAGTTCCAAGCACTCCAAATTAACAAGACTTTACAATAAATTAATTAGTCACGTTGTGAAAATAAAGCTGTGGAAAGGAATAATTTTGGGCTACAACACTGTCCGTTGAATCTGAACTAGGTCCTGCATCCTTCATATTTCATTATGCACCATTAATCATAACAACTGACACTACCAGGGTCACTCCGTAAGTCATGACAAATAATTTTTCTTGGCCAAAATTGACAAAATCCAGGAAAAGAATTACATACTTTTGAAAGCAAATTGCTAATTTATAAATATAACCTTCAAATGGGAACTTATTTAAAGAAGTCATTTCTAAGAGACAAAGAAACCAAACACACCTCTTTTAAATAATGGATGAATTGTTTTACTACTGCATAAAGTAAAATGTAAAGGTCAATTTCAGCCTTTATCACGTACAATGACATTTTTTTCAACCACTTCTGGAAGCTTCTCCCTACCTGGTACTGTAGAAATAACATGTAATGCCTTTCATTCCATTCCACTTTTGGTACAGCATGACATTAAATTCACCTTAAACGTCCCATGCCACAATGACCACCAGATTTTGAACAAAACATGCATTTGGTGGTGAATATGGATGATGCATTTGCAGGACTGCCCATGTTTCATCACCTGCTGTTGTCTCGTTTAAGATGGTGTCCCCTTCCAAATGTAACTGTTCCAGATTGATGTGTAATTTCATAGTGTGTTCACTGTACACTTCATTGAAATTATTTGACAACCACTTGGTGGAAAACTTGAATATTTTTAAGTACTGATGTAAATTCAGAGCACTGTAGACACAGAAATATCTGTATGCTTGGCTAATTCCATCACAGTACCCACTGTCATGTTTGTGTGAACTGACATGGAAGGTCCACTATTATGGATGTCAAAGCTGACCACCCTTCACTGCCTGCACTTAACTTGCACAATAATTCAATGCTTAACTTGCTTCAACATGGCATGCCCACGCATTTCCAATGCTGAGAACTGCTACTTTCCAAGCAGAAAACATGTTACACTTTACAGTATTGGATTTCAGAACAAGACTGACAATGCAACAATGCTGGTGCATCAAATGTATGTGCACTACTTCTCATCACAACATTTTGACGTACATAACCCATGTTTTGAAACACATATATTCCATTTCCCATACTGCCAGACTTCTGGACAAGACACAAATTTGCGTCCAGGACTTTATAAACACTCACCCATCTACATAGTCTGAAACACTTACAGTACTGTTAATAATTTAACATATACTAGGAAACAATGTGGTATTCTATACAATCTGCATTCACACTCAAGTTTGAAACACGACTGGAGCAAGGACAGCCCATAACAATTCATGATTTTGCTCACTTCATTATTTTTGCTTCTGTCTTTCCAAATTCACAGAACATAATCTTTCTAGCATCTCATTTTACATTATTTTACATATGAACATCATGAAGTAGAAATAAGTTAATAGTATGTTTAAAGAAATTTGATGTTCCAGATAAACTAATTAGATTAATAGCCTTAACCTTAATACACACAACAGCAAGAGTTAAGGTAAAGAGAGACTTTACAGAAGAATATATAGTAAAATGAGGAGTCAAACAAGGAGATCCATTATCAGCAACCATGTTTACCTTAGTTACTGATACAATAATAAAACAGATGGAACTAAGGGGAAATATTACTACACGTCTGAAACAACGTATTGCATATGCAGATGACATTCTGCTAACAACAAGAACTAAACAAACCTTATTAGACACCTTCCAGAAACTAAAAGAAATATTGGCACAGTACTGGTATTTCACTTTTCTCCCATTCCTTGTATGGCTATCATCTGCCGATTGGCTATCATTGGAGAGAGAAAGGTGAGGGGATTGCCCCTCTGAGTTTTCTCGGTGGGTTGAGGGATTGGTGTCCGGGATTCGTGTTTGTGTTTTCATAATGTTATCTGGGTTTTTCTGGCCAGCCCAGCCATCCAGGGAGAGAGAGAGACTGCACCCCAGTTTCTTCGTGAGGGTTACGCAGGCGTCAGAGCATGTCAGTAAGGTAAATTTGGTTTGGTATTTTGTTAATTCTAAATTTACGTTTAGGTCTCATTTCAGGCATCCCCCGGCGTCTGTCTAGCGCCTGTGTCGGGGAGCTGACACAGGGGAAGCGGAGTACTGCAAGGGGTCAGTCACCTCCCATATGTTGGGTTAGTTCCTTCTCTGTTTTGTCGAGTCAAAGTAATGTATTTTATTTCAGGTATTGTTTCTTTCTAATGTACAACATATTCATTATAAAGTTTCCTTCAGCCAATGGATATGCAGATTGTGTTACTTGTTTACTGAGCAGCTGTAAGCTCCAAGCATGGTGTTGACATTTTACTATTCTAATTGCTACTGTTGTTATTCTCATTTCTTGTTTATGTTTAGTTGATCAATATATTTTCAGTGTTATTGTATAATGTATTTTGGATTTATTGATTTGATGTTTGTACTAACTATTCCCCACAAGAGTTGATAACACGGGGCTCAGCGGCCCAAAGGACTGATGGCGGATCAAAGTGCGAGCCCCCGGTCCGACATCTAGTGTCTTTCTTCTTTCAGAGTGCAACCCTGAGGGCTCAATACCTAGCATGCATGAAGAAAAATTATAAACTAGAAGAATTACAAATTGACTCGATGTACCTAGAACAAGTCCAGTCCTACAAATATCTGGAATCAATTGCACATAGCGATAACTCAATAGAAGAAGAGATACAATATAGAATAACACTTGGAAATAAAGCATATTATGAAAACCAATTTCTCTTGAAAAGTAGATTGGTCTCCAAGAAATCAAAACTGAAACTGTACTCGAGTATTATAAGACAAATACGCCTGTGAAGTATGGGTCTTGAAAGAAACTGTAAAAAACAAGTTAATTGTATTTGAAAGAAAAGCGTTAAGAAAGATCTTTGGTCCTACAAAAGAAAGAGATGGTACATGGAGAATTAAAACAAATGATGAATTAGATGAATTAATAAGACATAATATAATAAATCACATAAAAGCACAACAATTAAGCTGGTTTGGCCATTTACATCGAATGCCGGAAGAAAAAATGTTAAAAAAAGTTTGTAAGTTGAAACTGATGTCAATATGATCACAAGGGAGACCAAAGAACAGACGGGAAGATGACATAAGAAATGACATGAAGAAATTGAAAATAAAGAATTGGAATAGCTGCCTCCAGGATCGTATTTAGTGGAAATCATATGTTGAGAAGGCCAAAACATTCAAAGACTGAAGTTTTAGTACCTAAAGAAGAAGAAGAAGAAGAAGAAGAAGAAGAAGAAGAAGAAGAAGAAGAAGAAGAAGAAGACAAAGAAGGAGGAGGAGGAGAAGATGTAGAAGGAGGAGTGGAGGAGAAGGAGAGGAGGAGGAGAAAGCAAAAAGGAGAATAAGGGGAGGAGGGGGAGGAGGAGGAGAAGAAGAAGGAGAAGGAGAAGAAGAAAAAGGAGGAGGAGGAGAAAAGAAGACCATGAAGTGTCATTCAGTAACTACAGAATCACTGTTATACTTCCATGTATATCGTCAACCAATGCAAAACACAAACATGACTTTAGTCACAGTTAGGTTCAACATACACTAGCACTATTCACTCCACCTTCACTTCTTACACATAAAAACTACTAGATCGACTGTATTTACCCCAACATAAAACAAGATTTTTCTTCGACTTTGGCTTTACATGTGGGGGTCACCTTGAATTCATGTATAAACTGCATAACTGGACTGTGCATAGATGGAAAGCAATGCCAAGCCAGTCCAATCCAATGTTTGCACTGCTGAATTGTCACCAATGAAATTTTCTGTGGTGGTTACAGTCTGTTGATTACTGTGGTAAATAATTGTAAATGGGATCAGGCAAAGTTAATAATGCCACGATTAATGCTGAAAAGCATTAACTTTTTGCATATGATAAGCATACATGTGACCCTAGTAATATGTTTCCACTTCAAAATATATCTCACCTAAGAAGTATGAAAATGCCATAACACAATGACTCTTTCACCCACTTGAAGACATTCTGCATCAAAATCTTAACTATTTCCAATTTGTCAATTTGTTACCAACATAGTGACAAAATAATGTTCAGTTAATAAGGATTCATTTCCAAGGTTGTTCCCACCACAGAGTCAAAGTAGATATGTAACTAAATGTTAATCTGTGGAAATGAGTAGTAGGAAACAACATCACATTATGATTACACTTCCATCAATTTACACATGCGCCTTTCACACAGCTTAACACTAATCAGCTCGTAATGGAATGAGTTTTTTAATTTAGTTCATACACCGCTTTCTGTGTGCAAAATTTGTAAAATTTTGTGTTCACTTCAAATTGCTTATGTGTGAACAGTTTTCTCCCTGTACAGCCATTATTTACTGAATACATGATCAGCAAGATACTATATAAACCAGGCGGATATTTTTTATTTTATATTCATGGGCCCATGCATTGTGATTCAAATTTAATAACTGTCCAACAAGATGCGACTCTATTCAGTTTATTATATTTCTGTAGGCAACTCTACATGTTTTGGGTGTTGACACCCATCATCAGGAGCTGGTACAGCTGTAATTACAGCTTCTGGCACTGGTCAATCAGGTCTACTACCATCCGCTCTCAACAACGAGAGCAGATGGTATGAGACCAGAAGTGCCAGAAGCTGTAACTACAGTTGTACGAGCTCCTGATGATGGGTGTCAACACCCTAAACACGTAGAGCTGCCTACAGAAATATACTAAACTGAATACAGTCGCATCTTGTTGGAAAATTATTAAATATCAGACAAATACTGTACTTAAAATGTAACACTGAGGCACATTCACGCAACCACTGATGCTATGAAAAAGCAATAAGCATTACATATTCTAAGTGTGTATTTGTAGCAGTAGTCATCCACTATGCAAAGTGCATGCATCATATCTATATTGTCTGCTGTGACATGTCTGGCTGTACCACATTCTACCATCTTATCTCATAAGGGGCTATTTTTCAGGGGGGGGAAAAAAAAGTTACTGAACATCATTTGTATGTTTTGATTTTCTATACAACTTATCTATAATAAGTGCACATGCTCCTACTGAAAAGAAACCTGATGAAGAGAAAGAAATTTTCTATGAAGTTTTAGAAATAGTCCATAACAAAACACCCAAACATGACATAGTTATAATTTTGGGAGATTTGAATGCCAAAATTGGAAAGGAAAAATGTTGCAGGTAAACAAACACTCCATGATATCACAAATAGAAATGGTGAGTGGGTCTGTGAGTACGCAATTGCAAACAACATGAAGATAATAAGCACCTACTACCAACATAAAAGAATACATAAAGGAACATGGATATCACCATTTGGCAACACGCTGAATCAAATACACCATGTAATTATAGATGCAAATAAAAAAGGAGTGGTAGAGGATGTTAGAACAATGAGAGGATTGAATTGCGTCTCTAACCATTTTCTAGCGAAAACTATAATGAAGTGAAAATGATCAGAACGCAAATGAAAACAATTAAGCAAAGGAAATGGAATCAAAGTAATTTACAGTATCCTGTAATGCTAAAACAATACAAAATATGTCTTCGTAACAGACTAACAGGAAAAGAAGTTCAGCAGGATATCGAAGGAGAATGGACATAAATTAAAGAGGTAATAATAGAATCAACTAATAAAGTTATCCAAATACAAACCACTTCTAATAGGGACGAATGGTGGGACAAGTCATGTAAGTTAATAATGTCACAGAAGAACGAAGGCAGAAAGAAATATTTACATGATAAGACTAGAGCTATTCGCAAAATATATGAAGCGAAAATAATGGAAGCTAACAGAATATGTAGAGAAAAAAAGAGAATTACATAAACAACAAAATTAGACAAATAGAAGAAGCAAGTAACAAAAATGATGTGAGATAATTTTTTAAAAAAGCTCAGTTTTTCAATAAGCAGAAATCGGTGTTACCAATATTTTGTAAAGACAAAAGTGGTAACATATTATCAGAGCATGGAGATATTCTACGAATGTGGAGACAATACTTTTGTGACCTACAAACCATCAGTACCAGAACTAAGGAGTTAATCACCGAAAACACAATTTTAAGTAATGCTGAAGAGGTACCCCCACCCACCTATTATGAAGTAAATCAAGTAATAGATAAGTTCAAAATGCATAAGGCTGCAGGATGGGACAATATACCAGCAGAAATAATAAAACAAGGTGGGACAGAGTTAAAAGCAAGGATACACAAATTAATTATGAAGATACGGGATGAGGAGTCTCTACCAACAGAATGGATGGAAGAAATAATCTGTCCCATATATAAGAAAGGGGACAGGATGATATGCAGTAACTACAGACCAGTCACTCTCCTGAATGTAGTATATAAAATTTTCTCAATCCTAATAAACAACAGATTATCTAAAATAGTAGAGAGCAAATTAGAAGATTGCCGAATGGGATTTCAACTGAACCAGTCCACAATCGACAACATAGTTAAAGTGAGACAAATTATTGAAAAATGTCATAAATTCAACACAGAGTTGCACGTCTTCATTGATTACACATATGCATTTGATTCAGTTTTTAGAGATAAAATAATAAAATGCTTAAATAAATATGAAATACCAAGTAAATTAATTAAACTAATAGCCAGGACATTACAAGATACAAAAGCTAGAGTCAAAGTAAACGTAAACTGCACATAAAAGTTTGAAATAACGACAGGAGTGAAACAAGGTGACCCGTTATTAGCAACTCTATTTAGTATAGTTATTGACAATATTTTAAAGCAGCTAGACCTGAAAGGTAACATATCAGCACATTTAAAACAATACTCAGCATATGCCAATGATATATTAATCACTGCCCGAACTAAATAAACAATGATAGACACTTTCAAAAAACTGAAAAACATTTCATTACAATTTGGTCTAATAGTAAATGAGAACAAAACGAATTACATGAAGTGTACAAGGAAAGCAACCCAACTAGATAAACTAACTGTGGACAACAAGCATATTGATCAGGTTAGATCATTCAGCTACCTTGGTACTATTGTGAATGGGAATAACACTCTGAAAGAAGAAATTAGAGACAGAACTGTTAAAGGGAATAAAGCATTCTATGCATACAAAATGCTTTTTAAAAGTAATTTGGTGTCCAGGAAATCCAAACTGAAGTTATATTGGTCAGTAATGAGACCAATTGTACTTTTATGGCTGTGAAACATGGGTCCTCAAAGAAAGTATTATAAAAAATTCCCTGTGTTTGAGAGGAAAATATTTGGGCCAACTAAGGAAGCCAACAGTATTTGGAGAATTAAAACAAATAAGGAGTTGGTTGAATTAACCAAACACCAGAACATAATAAATTATGTTAAGGCCTAACGATTGAGTTGGTTTGGACACACAAATAGAATGTCCAAAAGTAGTATAGTAAAAAGAATACAAAAATGGAAACCATTCACAGGAAGACCAGCTGTAAGGCCCAAGTCTCGATGGGAAGATGATATCAGGAATGATCTGAAGAAGATGAAACTTACGAAGTGGGCAGAACAAGTA
>Ga0123357_10009145_pt1 | contig 12480 bp, 7 predicted proteins | sample TergutEmb28metaG_FD_89873 | JGI IMG/M metagenome (GOLD analysis project Ga0123357, IMG submission 89873) | Embiratermes neotenicus P4 segment gut microbial communities from Petit-Saut dam, French Guiana - Emb289 P4 | ecosystem: Host-associated > Arthropoda: Insects > Digestive system > Gut ... | reverse complement strand
CCGCTCACGGGCGCGCCGGAAACTACGCTTGCGTCGTCGGATTGCGACGCGTTTATGTTGATTATATTGTCATTTCCGCCCGAGGCAACCGGGTCGTTAAAAATTATCTTTCCGGAGCCGGCGTTAAGGTTTAATTTTGCCCCGCCGTCATTATATATCGCATTAGCTGCGCCGTTAACAGTATTGGAGCCGAACTCGGAATCGGAACTATCGGCAATTATATTTACAATGCCCTGATTATATATCGCTCCGCCGCCCGAGCCGTCTGCGCCGCTGACGGAATTGCCTTCAAGAACAGAATCGTACACATTGAGGACGCTGCCGGTCCCGTTGTATATTGCGCCGCCATATGCCGCATCAGTCGATACGGCAACGTTGCTTGACAAAACGACATTTTGCAGGGTTACAATGCCGCCGTCATTGAAAATAGCTCCGCCTTCTTCGGCTTTGCCGTTTTCTATGGAGACGTCGCTTACCTGCAACTCGGTTTCACTGCTGGTTAATACAAAAATATTTGAAAAGGCGTTTCCGTCTATCGTAAGTCCCGCCGCGCCGGTCAAAATGAAAGTCCCTGTTGACATAACAGGATTAAACTCTCCGGGGACAAAATAATTTGCCTCAAAAGAAAGCGCTCTGTTGCCGGACTGTAGTATCGCGTCCTGAAAAGGATCGTCGGTATATCTTGCCAGAAAAAAGTTCAGGCTTCCCGAATCCGCTCCTTCCGTGACATGGTAAACGCTGCTGCTTCCGTTAGTCTGATACCTGTAAGAATAGAAATCCGTGCCCGCAAGATAGTCAACCGAAGGCGAGGAAACAAATACGCTTATGTCCGAGGAAACCATGCCCGACAGATCGCTGAGAATATTGACTCCCGAAAAATCGAGCGTTCCGCTTCCGAGAGTAACGCCGGATATATCTATTTTATCCGAAGCCAGATTTGCAAGATCCGCGTCTATTTTTATTTTTGGCGTTCCGTTTACCGTAAAATCATTAACATAAAGCACATCGTCGGCTTTGCCGTTTGCCATATCAAGAACCGCATTGTCGCTTATTGAAAAATTGTTCCTGCCGGAAGCCGTCCCTATTGAGCCTCTTGAAGCCGGAGCCGAGTAATCTTCGTTGTCTACGCCGTCATAAACGCCTAAATAAAGGGTTCCTGAGTTATAGAGATTTATATCATTCCCCGTAACGGAGTTATTGAAAACGACTGTTCCGTTAACCGGCGCAGCCCCGCTCGTCATATTTATATTTATCGTACCGCCGCTTCCCGTAATAGCGTCGTTCATCAATATCTGATTGCCGGAAGCCGCGTTCATATTTATAACCGAAGACGTACCGCTGTTATATAGCGCGTTTGACGCTCCGTTTACGGTATTGCCGGTAAACTCCGCGTCGGCTCCGTCAGCCGTGATATTCAGAGTTCCGCCGTTAAAAATTGCTCCGCCTTGTGCAAAACCGATTCCGGTGTTGGAAGCCGAGTTGCCGAAAAAAGACGAGTTTAAAACATTTAAAATTCCGAGGTTATAAATGGCTCCGCCGCCCGAATCCGTCTGGGCTATCGGACTGACCGCATTGACACTATTTAAAAGAAATACGGAATTCTCTATATTCACTACGGATGCCTCATTATCTATGGCTCCGCCGTGAGCCGTAGCCCCGTTAACTCCGGAAGAATAGGCATAGTTTCCGGTAAAATATGTGTCGGAAACGTTCATTACAGTGGAACTGTCGGCCGCATAGTAAACCGCTCCGCCTGCCGCGTATGCGTTGCCGGACGCCGGGTCGAGTATCTCGGCTTTTGTGAAATTATCGCTGAACACGTCGCTTGAAAGCGTAACATTGCTCAATGAACCTGATTCGATATAGACTGCTCCGCCGTAAGCCCAAGCGTCTGCGTCCGCAGAGCCGGATGCGCCGGAATATACGGAATTTGCCGAAAATGTGGAAAATTCGATGTTTACGTCTCCGCTGCTCCATATTGCTCCGCCGTATGCATAAGCTGCGGAGTCAATATTGATTGCCGTAAGAGTATTTGAACTGAATGTAGAGCTTGTTATATTCACTGTCCCGGAAGAGAAAACCGCTCCGCCCGCCGCGAAAGTATCAGAAGACAGCAAATTTGAAAAATTTTGAATCTGAACATTGACAAACGAAAGGCTCTGCCCCGTTTCTACGCCGAAAAAGGTTCCTAAACCGGAGCCGTCAATGAAGAAACCGCCGCCGTCAATAATCAAATCTGTTGAACCTTGCGAGTTGAGCGCGGAACTCACGCTTATATTATCCAAAAGCTGTATGGTGAGCGGCGGCGTAACAGCGGCTGATGAAAGAGCCGCATTAAAATCGTCATAATTGTCTACGCCGACGGTATCCGCAAACGCAGGCGCCGCAAGCAGCAAAAAAGCAAAAGGTATAATAAATTTCATTTTCATCTTTTTCTCCGTATTTAATATTGCCATAATAAACAACGTGTTAATCGCCGTTTCCGAGATACTTTAAACTCTCGTTGATTTTTTCTATTTTCACCGCGGCCTCGGCAAGCCTCATTTTGATTTTTTCTATCTCGGCTTCCGGAGCCCTTTTAACAAAATTCTCATTTTGAAGTTTTTGGTTTGTCCTTTCGACTTCCTGCTGCGCAAGCTGTATCTCTTTTGAAAGCCTCGCTTTTTCTTTATCTATATCGATAAGCCCTTCAAGCGGCAGAAATATTTCAAAACCGCCGGCAACGGCCAAAGCAGAATTTTTAGGCCTTTCCACGTTTTTGCCGAACTCTATTTTATCTGTTTTAGAGAGCCTTTTTATATAATCCGCGTTCTCTTTCACAACGTTCTCATTGGCCGGATTTAAAACGTTGAACAAAGCTTCTATTTGCGCCGCCGGAGATATGTTCATTTCACTTCTTATTGTTCTTATTTTTGTTATTATTTCCCGAATGACCGACATTTTTTCAACGGCAGATTCTCGATTACCGCCTTCGGAAATGACGGGCAGAGAGGATTCGGCAATTATTTCATTCCCATTTTGTTGTTTTCCGTTAATTTCACTTTGCAATGTGAGGATCTCCCAAATTTCCGCTGTTACAAACGGCATTATCGGAGACAGAAGCTGCAAAGCTCCTTTGAGCACATATATAAGTATGGAAAGAACCTGTTTTTTAACCACCGGATCTTCCGACATTATGCGTATTTTTGAAAACTCTATGTACCAGTCGCAGTATTTTGTCCAGAAGAAGTCGTAAAGCTCTCTCGCCGCAGTGTCGACGTCATATTTTTCATAGCATGCTTTTACCTTTTCCGCCGTTTGCGCAAACTCCGCGATTATCCACTCGTCGGCAAGCTCGGACGGCTTAACCTCGCCAAGTCCGCCTGTGCCTTCAAGATTCATTATTATAAAACGCGAAGCGTTCCAGATTTTATTTGCAAAGTTTCTGGCCGCCAAAAACGACTCGTCCGAAAGCTGCATGTCTCTTCCCGGAGCGGCAGCCTGCGCAAGAGAGAATCTGAGAGCGTCCGTGCCGAATTTCTCCATAATACCGAGAGGATCTATGACATTCCCGAGAGATTTCGACATTTTCTTGCCGTGTTTGTCTCTCACTATGCCGTGTATAAATACGTCGTCAAACGGTATGTCTTTCATAAACTCTATGCCGAACTGCACCATTCTTGCCACCCACAAATAAAGTATCTCATGCCCGGTGACAAGCACGGAAGTCGGATAAAAGTATTTCAGATCCTCATTATTTTCGTCGGAGCCCCAGTTGAAAACGCTGAAAGGCCACAGCGCCGATGAAAACCACGTATCCAGGACGTCTTCGTCCTGCGCCATATTCCCGCCTTTACAATCCGGACAGAATTCCGGCTTATCAAAAGCGGCTACAGGCTTGCAGCCTTTTCTCTTGCCGCTTTCGTCAACGCAGTAATAAACGGGTATTCTGTGCCCCCACCATATCTGGCGGCTTATGCACCAGTCCCTCAGATTTTCCAGCCACAGGACGTACGGCCTTTTCCATGAAGGAGGATAGAACTTCGTCTTTTCTTCGTTTGCCGCTTCAACCGCTTTTTTGGACATCTCTCCGACGTTTAAAAACCATTGTTCTGACATCAAAGGCTCTATTACGGTTGCGCATCTGTAACATCTTCCGGCGGAGTGGGCGTAATCTTCAATTTTAATTAAAAATCCCTGCTCCTGAAGATCTTCAACAACGGTTTTTCTCGCGTCGGCTACGCCGAGCCCTTTATATTTTTCCGGAACATTTATCATCCTGCCGTCAACGTCTATTATTTCTATCGTCTCAAGATTGTTTCTCTTTGCTATGTCGTTGTCGGCAGCGTCATGGGCCGGAGTGACTTTCACGGCGCCGGTTCCGAAAGATTTGTCAACGGCGTAGTCCGCAACTATCTTTATCTCTCTGCCGGTAAGCGGAAGAATTACGGTTCTGCCGGTCAAAACGGTATATCTTTCATCGTCCGGATTGACGGCGACGGCGGTATCTCCGAGCATAGTTTCCGGCCTTGTAGTCGCGACTACGATATATTCGGCGGAATTTTTAAGCGGGTATTTGATATGCCACAAATTGCTTTTTTCTTGTTCGTACTCTACTTCTATGTCCGACAGGGCGGTCGCACATCTCGTGCACCAGTTTACAAGCCTTTTGCCCCTGTATATAAGCCCTTTATCGTAGAGCTTTATAAAAGCTTTTTTAACGGCTTTTGAGCGTTCTTCGTCCATAGTAAAAGCCGTTCTGGCCCAGTCCAGCCCGCAGCCGAGCTTTTTAAGCTGGTCTAAAATCGTATCGCCGGTATCGCCTCTCCACTTCCACATTGTTTCAAGAAATTTTTCCCTGCCGAGATCGTGCTTTGTCTTTCCTTCTTTTTTCAGAACTTTTTCAACCACGTTCTGTGTTGCGATTCCTCCGTGATCGGTTCCCGGAACCCACAAAGCGTTAAACCCCTGCAGCTTTCTGAATCTTATAATTATGTCCTGAAGCGTATTGTTGAGCGCATGCCCCATGTGAAGCGAGCCGGTGACATTCGGCGGCGGAATCACTATCGTGAAAGGTTTTTTATTTTTATCCGGTTTTGCCGAAAACGTTTTACGCTCAATCCAGTATTTGCACCACTTTTGCTCGACATCTTTAGAGTTGTAGACTTTTTCCATTTCCATTTAGTACCCTTTAAAGCCGTTTATAAATAATTGTGAAATTATATCAAAATTTAATGCTTTTTTGAATTGCAAAAGCCGTTCTTTCAGCCGTCAATTATTTCTTAACGACTTTCCTTTTTCAGAGTGCAGATACGCGTTATAATTCTGCACATATTTCACCGTTTCGTCCGGCGAAACATTTAGAAGTTTCAAAAGCTCCGTAAGATAATAATCCGTTTTTTGTTTATCATTCATATTATAATACGCTAAAACCAGGCTGGCGTATACTTGGGGTATAAGCATCTGTCCGGTTGAGATCAGTCTCTCAAACGTATATGCCGATTCCTTGTAGTTCTCATTTTGTAAAAATGCGTTGCCCAGACAAAATAGAATTTCAGGATCGCTGAAATTAGTCTCTTTTGCTATATACAGGGCTTCATTTACCGCGTCCTGCGTTCTGTCGTTTTTAATATAGACTATTGAAAGGAACTTTTTTGCGGTTATATTTTCATATGCGCTCTCTTCTATAATTTTGTTCCAAAAAGACAAATTGCCTTTAAAATCTTCGCTGCCCTTCAGCGTGGTTACAACGCATATCAACAATACAACGGCAACTATGCTTTTTACCGTATTCTTTTTCGTTTTAAAATACGGCTCTAAAAAAGAAAAAAGCAAAACGATCAGAGCAAACAGCGGGACATACATTCTGTTGCCCTGAAACCACAGCCTCTCTGCGACTATATTCGGGGCAAGCATTATAAGCGGAAGCGCAAACCAGAAAAAGTTTTCCGTTCTCTGCCTTCTGTTTTTCTTAAAAAACGCAAAAAAAGCGGTTAAAACCGCGGCGAAAATACCCAGAGGGTAAAAATAGGTTTCAATTGTTCCGTACAACGCCCTAAAAGGGGTAGTCAGAAAAAACGCCGAAGTATAGTAATCAAAAAACATTCTTATATTGTCATTTCTTAAATTCAAGCGAGGCATCGGCGCGCCGGACAAGGCAACTTTTCTCATAAACAAGAAAAGAACTATCGAAATAACCCACAGGCCTGTGCAAAGCAACGATTTCTTCAGCTCGGGTTTGCCGTATTTCTTCATATGGGTTGCATAGTAGAAAACGAATATGAGAGGAACGGATACGGCGGCTTCTTTAGTAAAAAAACATACCAATGTAAACAAGACGTTTAAGAAGATAAAGCGAAGTTTTTTCTTATCGAGATATTCTATAAAAAACGTAAATGCCAAAATGAAATTTATAAAAAACAGGGAGTCGTTGCGGCCCGGAATCCACACCGCGGTATATACGGTGAGAGGATGAACCGCAAACAGCGCGGCCGCTAAAAAAGATATTTTCTCGTCAAAGAGATACCGTCTTAAAAATATAAAAACCAAAAGCGCCGACACGGCGTGCAGAAGAACATTTACAAAATGCGCAAAACTTTCCGATTCCCCGGCAATCTTATCGCTGATTACAAAAGATAAAGACAAAACCGGCCTGTAATAAGGCGTCATTCCCCCGAACAAACAGTTTGTTTTGAAAGCGTTTATAAAAGAGTCCGCAGGATGGTAGTTGACGGCGCAATTATGTATGAAGTTGTTGTCGTCTAAATCCGTCAGCCGGTAATTTATCGTTTTTGCATAAATTAAAAAAGCGGTTAAAAAAACCGCGCAGGCCAAGATGACGGTTTTTGATTTCCCCGACGGTTTTATCGACGGCTCTGTTTTTGAAGTTTTTTTCGACATTTACGTCCCTTAAATAAATTTCCGAAAATATATGTGATAATATAAAAAAAACGAGAACATAGCAACAGAACGGCAGAGTGAAAAGTGGAAAGTTGAAAGTGAAATTACAGCGTTTCGGTTTTGCTGAAACCTATTTTAAGTTTTCGCTTCGTGAAAACACATTCATTTCACTTTTCACTTTAAAAATTGAGAGCACACGTTCATTCAAAGAACGGCAGATCCCCGATTAAAACATTCGGGGATGACACCTGTGGTGTCACTTTTCACTTTGTTGTTAAAAATTTGTATAATCACGACATGAAGAAAATATTTTTTCTGTCAATCTTACTCGTTTTAAGCTGCGGCGCATATCAAAAAAATCAGCCGGAGGCTGCAGCCGTGCCCAAAGAAAAACAAAACAATACTGTTAAGGAGAGTAAAAAAATGAACGCAGTTATCGAAACATCGCAGGGAACAATTAAAATAGAGCTGTTTGCGGATAAAGCTCCCAAAACGGTCGCAAATTTTGCAGGGCTCGCCGAAGGTACCAAAGAGTTTACCGATCCTAAGACAGGGAAAAAAGTAAAAAGAAAGTTTTACGACGGGCTCATTTTTCACAGAGTAATACCGGAATTTATGATACAGGGCGGATGTCCTTTGGGCACAGGAACCGGCGGACCCGGATATAAATTCGAAGACGAAACGGGCAACGGATTGAAGTTCGATAAGCCGGGCAGGCTTGCAATGGCAAATTCAGGGCCGAACACAAACGGTTCGCAGTTTTTTATAACCGAAGTCAGCACGCCTTGGCTGAACGGAAACCACACTATCTTCGGGCAGGTAACCGAAGGCATGGACGTAGTCAAAAAAATAGCCCGCGTAGAAGTTGATTTTTCCGATAAACCGATAGAACCAGTCGTAATAAAAAAGATAACTATCGAGAAATAATACAAATTTATTATTTTCACTTTGCACTTTTAACTTTTCACCTTGTCGTTAAAAGGGGGCCTAAAATGAAAAAAATCGTATTCATCACCGCGCCTGAGGTTTTCAGGGACGAAGAATATGCCAAGCCCAAGAAAATACTCGAGGATGCCGGTATGCAGGTTACAACAGCCAGTATAAAAAAAGGCGAAATAACCGGGAGATTCGGCCTTAAAGCAATCAGCGAAATGACGCTCGAAGATATAAAGCCGAATGATTTCGACGCCATAGTTTACATAGGCGGAGCCGGAGCGCGCGTTTTTTTTGAAGATCCGAACGCTCTTAAGCTTGCGAATGAATTTTACCAGGACGGCAAAATCACGGCTTCCATATGCATAGCCGGAACTACTCTTGCCAACGCAGGAATACTTAAAGGCAAGAAAGCGACCGTTTTTATTGACGGTAAGGACGCTCTTGAAAAAGGCGGCGCCATATATACGGGAAATCCTCTTGAAATAGACGGCAATATAATAACCGCAAACGGACCCGAAGCCGCGGAAGCATTCGGCAAAGCAATCCTAACAGCAATTAACAATTAAAAAATCGCAATTAACAATTACCGGCAACGACAAATGTTTTTGCCTTTAATTGTTATTTGTTAATTGTAAATTGTTAATTGATTTTTATCTGTCTTCAGCTATTGCGTTTCCTATGTCGCATATTATCGAGTTTATTCTCGTATACTGATCAAGAATATCCATATGGAGCCCGGAAGTTTCGATTGATTCCTGCAAATTGGCGTGGAGCCTGGCAATGTGTTTCTGCCTGAGCTCTGTTTCCTGAAGCATTACGGAAGCTTTGAAGTCAGCCACCTCTTTTGCCAGCCCCTTGTCTTCCGCGGCAAAAGCGTTTAACGCCTTTGTGAGATTTTCGCACACTCCGGCGTGAATTTTCTTTATGTCTTCAAGCCCCTCGTCCGAAAAACGCGAGTGGCTTCTTATTTTTTTCTTTGCTATGTGCATCAGATTTCTGTCTACTATATCGGCGATCTCATCCAGATCCGACAATATATACAGCAGATGCACCTCTTTTTTAGACTGAACCTCGCTCAGCCTCTTCTGCCCTATTTTTACAAGATACGGCACAATCTCTTTGTTAAGCAGATCTATTTTAACGCCTTTGTTGGATATATTGACGGGTATGTTTATATTTCTTGTTTTCAGAGCCTTGACGGAATGCGTCAGCATGTCGAGCACAAACTCGCCCATTCTCTGAATCTCTTTTTTTGAAAGCTCAAGGGCTTTATCCGCATTTTTCTCTATATTTTTTATATCTATGTAAACCGTGCCGAAAGCAAGCTCTTCGTTTTTAAACGGATAGACAAGAAACATGAATTTTTGCAGATACTTTAAAAACGGAAGCAGGACAACGGCATTTACTATGGCCGCAAGCGTATGAGACATGGCCACCTGCCTTCCGATATCCTCCGTAAACAACAGATTTTTAGTTACCCACTTAACGAATACAAACCAAACTCCCTCGCCGTTAACAGCTATAATTCTCAGAAAAGGAAATACAATAAGAACAGCTATGCTCTGCTGCACTATCTGCCATATCATTGTTCTCTTAGCGTTTCTCGGCATGTTGACCGTGCCGAGCACGACCGTAATACAGCTTCCTACCTGCGAACCCAAAGCAAGGCATACGGCCTGATTTAAAGTCAGGACATTGGATGCGGCAAGCGCTATGAGCATTCCGACTACGGCTCCGCTGGACTGCATCACTATCGTTATGGCAATGCCTGCAAATATAGAAAAAAACGGAGACTGAAGCTGGGCGATAAAATCCAAAAATATGGGATTGAGCGTAATGGGAACCATTGCGTCGGACATGAGTTTCATTCCGAAAAACAGTATGCCGAAACCGAAGATCGCGTCGCCGAACTCGGAGATCCTTTTTCCGCCGGAGACAAAAGAGATAAAATAGCCGAACGCCATTATGGGCAGCGCGTAATTTACGAGTCTGAACGCCACAAGCTGGCCTGTTATCGTGGAACCTATCGAAGCGCCGAGCGAAATCGACATGGATTGGTAAAAAGACAGAAGCCCTGTGCTCACCAGACCTACGGTCAAAAGCATAGTAGCGGAACTTGACTGGTTAAGGGACGTCAGAAAAAAACCTGAGGCGGCGCCTTTGTATTTTGAAGATGTTACGGAAGAGAGAACGCTTCTGAATTTTTGCCCGGCGGCTTTCTGAAGCGCGGAGTTTATAAACGTCATGCCGAAAAGCAGAAGCGCAAGCCCTCCGGCAAGATTCACAACGGTCATAAGAAGCCAGTTTTTATTGAAGGCAAGCGTTTTAAAAATCACATTTCCCGGAGTGTCAGGAGAAGAGGCGACTACTATTATTTCATCGGGAGAATTTCTGCCGAGCGACAGCCTTGTCCTGGCATATCCGTTTTCATCCGTATAGACGTCGGCAGGCATGAGACTGCTCAGCTCTCTTCTGTGTTCTTCGTTTATGGAGCGTATAACCGAAAAATTAACTTTTACTCCGCTGACGGCTTTGCCGGACTGCTCGGCAACACGGACGATAAACCCGTCTTTCAGCGGGTATCCTCTTATCCCTGTCTGTCCGTCACCGGAAACAGGATAAATGGTTTTATCCGCGGCAAACGCGCAGGCAGAGCTTGCAAGCAGAATAAAAAATATCGCAGCGGATTTTATTATTTTTTTCATCTATTAACTGTCAACTTTTACTTATCTTTAAATTTTTCGACCCGAAAGCAAATGGCAGCAGTTCTTTTGCCGGAATAACAATCAACTGGCCGTCGGAAGAATTGACTACTATGTCGGCGTCGGGAGCCAGTTCCGATATCACCTGTCTGCATGAACCGCAAGGGAACACGTCACCGCTTTCAGTCCATATTGCAACGGCGGCAATCCTTTTTGCGCCGCCGGAGACTGCGTTGAACAGCGCCGTTCTTTCCGCGCAGTTTGTAAGATTATACGAAGCATTCTCGATATTCGTCCCCGTATAAATTTTACCGCCGCGAGCCAGCACGGCGCTCCCGACCGCAAATCCGGAATACGGGCTGTAGCTTTTCCCGGCAGCTTCTTTCGCTTTATCCATAAGAGCTTTGTATTTGGCTTCTTTCATTGAAACCCCGCTTAACGGCAATGTGAAAAGTTAAAAGTGTAACGTGAAAAGAACGACAAACTGAAATTTGTCGGCAAAGCCGACACAACAACTTCACTTTTCACTTTCCACTCTTCACTTTTACGTTATTTGTTAAAGTATTTATCCAGAAACAGCGCGACGTTTTTATAGTTCTGATTGAGCAGTATCTTTTCGGGAGCGGTCATTATGGCGCTTTTTAAAGCGTTTCCGCACGCGCATTTGTGTTCTCTTGCCGAAAGTTTGGCTACGAGATCTTTTATCACTCTTCTGCTGTTTGTAATATTCAGGTTCATCGTGGCTATCACGGCGTCATTCGTCACCTCTTCCCCTTCTTTCCAGACGTCAAAATCCGTAACGAGCGAAATATTCGCATAGCACATCTCCGCTTCCCTTGCAAGCTTGGCTTCCGGCACGGCAGTCATTCCGACTACCGAAAAGCCGTGCTGGCGGTTCACTTCCGACTCGGCTTTTGTCGAGAACTGCGGTCCGTCTATGCAGACATATGTGCCGCCGAAATGGTGCTCTATGCCCAGCTCGTAAACCGACTGGTGTATTATGTCGCGTATCTCATTGCAAAAAGGATTGGCCATGCCCACATGAGCTACTATGCCGCCGCCGAAAAAAGTGTTGGGCCTGTTTTTTGTCCTGTCGAATATCTGGTCCGGAATTACAAAATCTTTCGGTTTAATCTTCTCTTTAAGCGAGCCGCAGGCCGTAAAAGCCACTATCTGCTCGACGCCTATGGATTTGAGCGCGTACATATTCGCTCTCTGGTTGACTTCGGAAGGCAGATAAACGTGCCCTCTGCCGTGCCTGGGCAGAAAAGCGCAGTTTATGCCGTTTACGGAGCCTGTGATAATCTTGTCGGAAGGTTTGCCGAACGGCGTATCTATCTCTTTTTCAACAACGTTTTCCAAATTGTCTATCTCGTAAAGACCGCTGCCGCCGATAAAAGCTATTTTTACCGGATTTTCTCTCTCTGCCATTTGTGCCCCCCTTTTAAAGACAATTAAAAATTATGAATTACCAATTACGAATCAACGACCAAACTTCAATTGCGAATTACGTATTACCATTGTGCTGCTTCGACGTTGTAGTTGATTCGTAATTCGTAATTTGCCATTCGTAATTGCCGTTAACTGCCGTACGCCGGCCTTATGTCCACTACGCAAAGCTGGGCTATCTGCTTTTCATTTCTCCCGGCCAGGTCGAGATGAAAAGCCACGTCTACAAAACTTTCCGAATGCAGCATTTTTGCAAACTCGGCGTGATTCCAGAAAACAGCCTGTACGTTTCTGCTGCCTTTCTGCGAAACTTTGAACTTTACATTCTCGGCTCTCGAGCCGAAAACCGAGACTTCCGTGACGCTCACGCCTTTCAGGCAGAATATCGGCCTTACGTTGCCCATGCCAAAAGGCTCGAGAATGTCCAGTTTCTTGTAAAAATCCATGTTGATATCCGAGATTTTCAGTTCGCCGTCTATTATAAGCGCTTCTTTCGTTTCAACGTTGTTAAAGT
>Ga0123357_10009143_pt1 | contig 12480 bp, 6 predicted proteins | sample TergutEmb28metaG_FD_89873 | JGI IMG/M metagenome (GOLD analysis project Ga0123357, IMG submission 89873) | Embiratermes neotenicus P4 segment gut microbial communities from Petit-Saut dam, French Guiana - Emb289 P4 | ecosystem: Host-associated > Arthropoda: Insects > Digestive system > Gut ... | reverse complement strand
ATCACAAACTGGAGTGAACTCGGCGGTTCGGATTCCGATATCATCCCATATCAACGCAACACGGATAGCGGCAGCCAAACGCTTTTTGACAAGCTGGTGGGCCTGGGCGACAACTTGATGGTCCCGCCGAGCGAGCAGGTGGTTGGCTCTATGATCGGCCTTTTGGAGGTGACGGCGGATTATGACAATTCCGTCGACGCTTTGGGCTACACCGTCTATTACTACCTCTCCAATATGGAGCAGGACAAGCTTGCGAAAACCAAAATACTGACGGTGGACGGCGTGGCATGCAGCAATGAGACCATTGCGTCCGGAGAGTACCCTTACGTCAATGATTTTTATGCCGTGATCTCGAAAGATTTGCCGGACGACGTTCCCGCGCGCGTGCTTTACAATTGGATTTGCTCAGACCAGGGCAAGGAGCTTGCCGCCAGAGAGAACTATGTCACGGTACCGTGACGCCAAAAGTGAGTGAGATGATGCCACTGAAAGGGCGTGATGGCATACGGATGAAAAAGTATTGGCTTTTGGTATTTCTATCTTTGTTTTTACTGCTGACAGCTTGTGCGCCTATACAACAGGAGCCGTCGCAGGGGCAGTCTGCGCAGTCAGATGAACAGTCTTCCGATGCGTCTACTTCAAATGAATCACGCGCGCCTGCATTCCAGCTTGAACAGCTGCCGGATTTACCCGCTTACGCGGGCCTGCCGAAAGAAATCTATACGCGTTACAGCAAGGAAGCGTATGTTGATACTTTGCGGCCCGCTTCGGATTATGGGCAGCTCTATCCGTATATAGGGAAAGTGGTCATCGCTGATTTTTTCGCTTTGGAACTACGCTACGGTTTGGCGGACGCTCAAGGGCGGATTGTGGTGGATCCCGTATATTCGGGGGCTTCTTATATCTCAACCGGGCCGGAGCAGGGCGTCGAATATCTTTGCCTGACCTATCCAATCGATAAAATCGGCGCGGCGGCTAAGGAAGCAGGCGATCAGACAGGGTATTACGACATGCGTAGGCGTTTTCAATTTGCCAAAGCTGACGGATCATGGGTAAGCCCGTTGTACTATGGCGATAGCGCTACACTCTCCGGGGATCGCGTGTATGTGTCGCTGCGGAGCGATGCCCCGGAAGATCGTTGGAGTGACACTGGGACGAAATATCAATTGTATGATTTAAATGGGAATTTGATTGCCGAGGGGGATGGGATATTATCCGGGTTTTCGGATGGTTTGTTTCTATTGTGGAATACGCAATACAAAGACGGGGGATTTTATCAAAACTATTCCTATATCGACAAAAACGGCTATACGGCTATAGCAGGGCCGTTTAGTTCAGCGGTACGTTTTAAAAACGGAAGGGCGCTCGTACAATTGGAAAGCGGCGGGCTTGTCGCCGCCATCGATACACAGGGCAACTATGTGGCGGGGCCCATAAGGCTTGGGGATTCATTTTCTTTGTACGATAGCGACTACTATGACTTCAACTATCAGACATTTCGGGACAATGGCCGGGAAGGGATGATAGACCGTGCGGGCAATATCGTATTGCCTGCTGTCTATGACGCTATTTATTCTGACTTTCAGGAAAGAGGATCCGCAGTTGTCACGGAAACTGACGGGGTGTATGAATATATTGATTTGCAGACGGGCCTGACGGCGCCTGTAGAAGGAAGCTATTCTTCAATCTACCCATCAGAGAATGGCTGGATGATCGCGTATAGAATGAATTGGTACAGTAGTATGAACAATCCTCACAGTGGTTATTATTTGATACGCGGAGAAAAGAATTACCCGTTTTTGGAATCCGAATACGGCTCTGTACATGTGGTCTATGTTGCAAACGATATATTTGCGGTAAATAGTACGGGTAATCCCTACGGAACCCGGTATACCGTGAGCTTTTTTGACGCAGGATCGGGAGAAACGGTCAAGACCTTTCAAGGTTGGAACTATTCAGGGCTTTATCAAACCCCGCAAGGCCCTGTATATTATTTGAAAAACGAAATTGCCCAAAAAGCAATGGTTTTGTCGCAGGATTTTGAACCACTCTTTTCGAAGGAAAGCTTGGCTGGCGCTGACGCTTTCAGTGATATAATCTATCTAAGTGATGGCATTTTCTCGGTTCGGACGGAGCGCTATGGTGGTCTCATGCGTATGGATGGTAGCTGGTTGATCCGAGTAATAGCAGAGGAGCAAGATTGAAATAAATAGAGAAGGAGAAAAAATGAAAAGTAATGAATTATTAACGGTCATTTTGGTATTTGCGGTGATAGCGGCATTTGCCTTATCAGCATGCAGCAGCAATACGCCCGCGGGATCGTCTGATTCCTCAAGTCCTGCGGCCTCCACGGATTCATCGGGACAGGCAGATTCTGCTGGATCTTCGGGGGGCAGCGACAACACGGCTCAACAAATCGCGCAGACGGCGGCGGATTACGCAAAGCAGATTGAATCCGAAGCGCACGCCGGCGCGGTAAGCTCAAAAGACACCCTTACTTTCGGGTGTTTGGCGGATCCCGGGATGATATCCCTCGACAGTATGTTGGACTTCACGCAAATGCCCATGAATACGGCGTGCCTTTCGTATTTTGTTTGCTGGGATTCCGAAAAGGGCGAGTTTTACTCTCCGGTATGCGACTCATACGCGCTTGACGCTGACCAGATGGGCGTCACTTTCCATATCACCCCAGGCATCAAAATGAATGACGGGAATGAATTCCAGGCGTCAGACCTCGTCACCTCTATTGAGGCGTTCCGCGCGCACAGCGGCATGTCATTCCAGCTCGACTATATCGACCTTGACAACACGAAGGTCATCGACAACTATACGGTAGATCTTCGCTTCAAAGCGGTCAACGGCGTTTGGGAGTCCTCTTTTGAGATGTTCACGCTTATCAGCGGCAAGGCCTACGACGCCGTGAACGGTGACATCAGCTTTTACCAGAACCCGGCCGGCCCGCAGGCGTATGACGTCTCGGAATGGGTTCCCGGCGACCATATCACATTTACCAGGTTTGACGACTACTACGGCGGGACGCCTCCCCTCAAAACGATAGTATGCAAGATCATCAGCGACCCGTCCGCCGCGTATATGGCGCTCCAAAACGGGGATATCGACCTCCTGTGGAATCTCAGCGGGGACGAGGTGCAATCCGCCTATACGAGCGACAACCTGAAGCTCGTGACGACCGGGCAGAACTATACTTTCTATATGGGCATGAACTGCGCCAACGCGGCGCTCTCGGATTTCCGCGTCCGCCAGGCGATCTGTATGGCAGTGAACCAGCAGGATGTCATTGACGGCGCTTTCAATGGGTTTGCCTATCCAATGAAGAGTATTTTGACGCCGGAGGCGATAGGGTACGACGCGAACGCGCCGTTCCCGGCTTATGACCTTGACAAGGCGAAGCAGCTGTTGGCTGACGCCGGCTATGGGGATGGGCTGACGCTGCGTATCGTCGCGCAGTCGACGCCGGAGTTCCAGCTTGCGGTAGAGGTGCTGACAAACCAGCTCGCAGCGGTCGGGATCACACTTCAGCCATCACTCATGGACTACGCGGCGGAACAGTCTGTCGTCTTCAGCAATGATACATCGGGATATGATTTGTATCTGAAGAGCAATTCGAATAAAGCTGACTCGATAGCCGTGATCGACAACCCGATGCTGACCGGAGCGACGCATTGGGAGCTCTCGTCCGACGGGTCCGGCGCCGGGTTCAACGCGATCTTTGACCAGATCAGAGCGACGCTGGATATCAATGACCGCGCGAAGCTGTACGGGGATTTGCAGACATATTTCTTCCAGAGCGGCCTCTATTGGCTCCCGTTGGCCATACCACAAACCTATATCGGAATGAGCAAAGACCTCACGGGGCTCACCCCGTACAACGCTTTCCAGCTGAACTTCGACCAGGCCTATTTCAGGTAGCTGAAACAGCCGGACCGATGCGGGAAAGGCGATATTGACAATCAAGACGAACGCCGCGGGGATGAAACCCTGCGGCGCCCGTTTAGCTAACTGGCAAGAGGTAATGAAGAGCCAGGTTCCATGCGCGTACTTGCGGGTGATTGTTTCGCTATATCCACAAATCTGTCATAGACATTATCGAAGACGTCCAAAAGTTTCGGGTCAAAATGTTTGCCGCGGCCCTCGTGCATGATTTCGGCCGCCTGTTTTACCGGGAACGGTTCTTTGTATGAACGGGCTGACACCAGCGCGTCAAACACGTCGGCCATCGCCATGATCCGTCCGACAAGGGGTATGTTCAATCCGCTCAGGCCATTGGGATAGCCGCTGCCGTCCCACTTTTCATGATGGGCGCCGGCGAATACCTTTGCGTATTGGAGAAAGCTGCTGTTGTTTGTGTCTTTTTCCATGCGGCATATGGCGTCAACCCCTATTGTCGTATGCGTCTTCATGATCTCGAATTCCTCAGTGGTCAACTTGCCGGGTTTGTTCAATATCACGTCGCTGATAGCTATTTTGCCGAGATCGTGGAGCTGCGACGACGGCAGCAGGAAATCCAAATCCCATGAATTGACCTCATCGGTGTATGTGTTCGAGTGTGTCATTCCGTCGATCAAACATTCCAGGTATTGCTCTATTCTTTGTATATGGCCGCCGGTCGCCCCATCCCGGCTCTCCACCATGCCCGCTACTATGTTCAGTATCGCGTTGTGGAGGGCTGAAACCTCTTCGCTTTTTAAGACGAGTTTCTTCTGGATCACGGAGTTCAGCCGCTGCAGCTCAAGCTTGTTTTCCGCCATCGCGAGCTGTGTTTCTATACGCCGCAGCAAAAGCGGGGCTACAAACGGTTTGTAAATATAGTCTACCGCTCCGAGTTCAAGGCCCTCCATCTCATTTTGTTCGTCGCTCAACGCGGTCACGAAAATCACGGGGATTTCCCTGTAATCCGGGCTGCTTTTGAGTATGCTGATGGCTTCATAACCATTCAGCTCGGGCATTTCCACATCCAGCAGGATCAGATCCGCCTTGACATGATCGAGCAAATCGAGCATCTTCGCGGCCGAAGAGACCGGATATACTTCGTAAAGCGGTTTCAGTATATTTTTCAACGCGAAGAGGTTGTTCAAATTGTCGTCAACCGCTATTATTTTTTTCTGTGCGTTCATTTGGGTTCCTCCCCATATTCTTTTTTGATTCTGGCTGCCATCGAGGCGAAGTCTGATATATCAGCTTTCCTGCGCAGCCATGCGATCAATTCGCCATTGGCGTCATAACTGAACTTTTCCAATTGCTCCATGATGGCGTCTACCCCACTCATATCAAAATGATCGCAGCAAAGCTGCAGCCTTTTCAATAGATCATGATCGGGTACGGATATGCGTGTTTTCAACGTTTGCGCGCTATGATTGCCAAACCATGTATTGATAGCGTCTACAAGCGATTCGGCGTCTTTGACCATGCTTTCGTTTTTGGCCAATACCTCCGATATATCGTCGGATTTGGCCGCCTGCTCTAGGTGCAATGCCTTCGCTCTGGCATCCTCCGCGCCTATATTGCTGCAAGAGCCTTTGAGCCCGTGAATATTGACAGCGTAGTCGTGCAGGGTCTCCTTTGTAGCCACATTGCGCAAATTTGCGAGCGCCGGCGGCGTATTTGCGGCGAAGGAACACAGGACCTTCAAATACAGCTCCGTATCGCCGTCATAGAGCGCGAGGCCTTTCTCTGTGTCGATGCCGGGGATCAGGATAGGCGTGGCTATACGCTTCGGTTCCGTATCGACGCTTTGCGCGGTGTCAGACGGGGGCTCTGAGGCCGGGGTTTCCTTTGATTTATCGCGGACCCATTTCTTGATGATCGCGTCAAGCTTCATGATGTTTATCGGCTTGGACAAGAAGGCCTGGAACCCGCTGTCCAAAAAGATTTGCTCGTTTCCGGCTATGGCGTTCGCGGTCAGCGAAATGATAGGTACGGATTTCGCGTAGTCCGTACCCAGCTCGCGGATACGCTTTGTCGCTTCAATGCCGTCAATCCCGGGCATCATATGATCCATGAAAATCGCGCTGTACACAGGCTTGCCGCAATTGACCCGGTCGATAGCCGCCTGCCCGCTTGTCAGGCAATCGACCTTGATTTTGTATTTCCGCATCAGGCCGGAGGCCACGTCGAGATTGGTCTGGAAATCGTCCACGACCAACACTCTGGCGTAACTCATATCGGGATAGACAAGTTTTGAAGAGACTTGCTGTTTGTTGTCCGAATACCGGAAGCTTTTCAGGTTCTCAATGGTTTCTCTGCCGAGCGGTTTGTCGCTGACAAATTGCTGCTTGATACGCGCGTAGAATGTCGAGCCGCTGCCGTACACGCTTTTGACCGAGATCTCTCCATCCATCAGCTCGACCAGCTTCCGGGTAATGGACAGCCCCAGGCCTGTCCCCTCGATTTTTTGATTTGCCCGCGTATCCACCTGATTGAAATCTGAAAACAATCTTTTCACATCTTCAGGACGGATACCTATACCGGTATCGCTTACAAATATAGACATCCACAAATCTTTTTCGCCATCCCTTTCACACCTTACGCGGAGCGTGACGCTCCCTTCGTGCGTATATTTAAACGCGTTGCTTAAAAGATTGTTAAAAATCTGCTTGATGCGCAGCTCGTCCCCGATGATATCACCAGGCACGTCCTCTTCAATTTCTATATTGAACTTGATGGGCTTGTTGTTGATCCTTATGATATTGAGCGTGATGATGTCGTTTAGCAGGCTTGCGGTCTTGTATGGCACCGGCGTCAATTCCAGCTTTCCGGCCTCTATTTTTGAGATATCCAAAACATCGTTTACAATGTTCAGCAGGATGCTGCCGGCGCTGTTGATCTTTTTCATATCCTCTTTCAGCTCCACGGACATGCCGTCATCCTCCATATGCAAATCCGTAAGGCCCACGACCACGTTCAGCGGCGTTCGTATTTCATGGCTCATATTTGCGAGGAACATGGATTTGGCGTTGTTCGCGCTTTCGGCGGCGTCGCGCGCCGTGCGCAATTCATCCGCGACCTGGTTTATCTCGTCGATCATCGCGTAATGTTCCGTCAAATCCTGTATATAGCCCGCTACGATATAATCGTGCTTGTAAAGCATGCGTACCAATGTGATGGTTGAAGGCATGAGTACGCCGTCCAACTTTCGGTGCAGCCACTCAAAACGTTGAAAGCCTTCGCTGAACGCGGCTTCAAGATATTCTTTCGCGGCTTCGATAGACAGCCTTCCGTCAGGTTGGTATTCCGGCGAAAACTCAAAGAACCGGTCGCAAAACTCCTTCTTGCTTGATGACCCGAATACCCTGACGCATTCCTGATTGCAGTCCAATGCTTTGCCGTCACGGCCCCACAGTTCGCAGCAGATCGGCACGGCGTCAAGCATGATCTGAGTATGATCGTCATCGTCGTTCGCCATGTTTTCTACCAATTTGAGAAAGCCCCCCCGGCGTGGGGCCGTTTGACGGTCTTTTTTTGCAATTGAAGAACCAATACTAATACTAAACATAAATCCCACCCCTTTTCTGCTTAATAAAAAACTTGTCCATTTATGTAAGACAAGCTATGATGCACAACAAAATGTTTTATTTTGAGCTATTTGCTCAAGTTATAGTAGATTAATGCGAAGTATTCGCGCATAACACGCAGTGATTTGAAAAAGTTTTTTGCGCAAACACGGATTCGCATACTAACAAAGCGCGTGACAAATTGTTGCAAATCCAACGCAATACTTTTAAATTGACGCACAAAAGGACAAATTCGGAAAAAACCTTTGATAATGGGCCCGCAAAGCATTATACTACTTAGAGTATATATATATGGGGGCAATTATGACGGATTACGATAATATTCAAGGTTCTTTCCCACAATCGGACCATACCGGTTTTTTTGTGCGTCCGCGTATCAATACATTGCTGGCGGAAGCGATCAAGAAGCCGTTGGCGCTTATGTGCGCCGGCATGGGGTACGGGAAAACCATTGCGGTTTCCGATTTCGTGCGGGAAACCGAAATCCCGGCCATGTGGATGCAGATGTCAGAGTTCGACAATGTCGGCGTGAGCTTCTGGGAAAATTTCACGCGAGCCCAGGAACAGCTCAGCAAGCCGCTTGCGGAGGAGTGCCGCGATCTAGGCTTTCCGGACACAGAGGATAAGCTGAACCAGTTTTTTTTCCAGCGAAACCGTATACTTGGAAACCAAAGGTATCTTGTGGTGCTGGACGACGTCCATCTTATCAAAGACCTGGCCGTCATACATTTCCTCGAAAATATCGTATACAAAATGCCGCCAAACCGGACTGTCATACTGATATGCCGCGAAATGTCCCAAATGAACCTCGCGGGCATGCAGGTCAGGGGGTTGGTCGCCAATATCAATGAAACGGATTTGAATTTTACCGAAAGCGAACTGGCCCAATACCTGATGCATCAGGGATTGTCCTCGGAGATCAAAAACCTGCCCGAGATATTTCAGGACACGGAAGGCTGGGCTTTTATCATCAATTTTCTCGTGAGGATACTCAAAAAATCGCCGGGCTACTCGGGCTATGTCCGAAACTCGGTGAAGCAAAACATATTTCTTTTGATGGAAATGGAGGCGTGGGACGTGATCTCGGAGCGGCTGCAACGCTTCCTTGTGCGGCTTTCCCTGGTCGACAGGCCTTCGGCTGAGCTGGTTTCCATCCTGGCGGAAGGCGATGAGGAGTTGCTTGCGGAGCTCAACCAGCAGCGCGTGGTATATCTGCGGTTTGACGGCTATACGGGCAGCTACCTGATACATCATTTGTTCCTTGATTACCTGCATTCAAAACAGGACATCCTCAGTCCCGAAGAAGTCCTGGCTACTTACAAGACGGCCGCCGAGTGGAGCGTCAAAAACGACCTTCAGATAGACGCGCTGCTGTATTACGAAAAAATCGGCGACTACGAATCGATCGTTTCCATACTGATTGAATCCCCCATACAGCAACTGCTCAGCGTCACGCAGTATTTGATGAGTATATTCGCCCGGGCGCCGGCTGAAATATTTGACAAGGTTGAATTTTTCGCTTGCGCTCACGTACGCATATATATCCTCGCGTACCAATGGCCGGAAGCGCTGGAGCTTCTGGAAAAGTACGAGAAAAAATTCCTGGGGCTTCCGGACGACAATGAGTTCCGGAACCATTCGCTCGGGGTTTTGTACTATCTGTGGGGCATATTGCGCCAGCTGATGTGCACCGTGGACGACAATTACAATTTTGACGCGTTTTATGAAAAGATGACCCATTTCCCGATGATGGCGCTGCCCATCGGGGCGACGCACGACAGCTATCCGCTCGGCCCCTGGCTCAACAGGGCGGGGGTTTCGAGGCAAGGCGCGCCGCAGGAATACCTTGAAGCGATAGTCCGTTCATCCGTATATATATCAAAAGGGGAAAACAACTGGATGGAAGGGCTGGACGACCTGGGGCGCGGCGAACTGCTTTTCTATCAGGGCGAGATCAATATGGCCAAGCCATATATAGCCGGCGCGCTGGAGCGCGCGCTGAAAGGCCGCCGGTTTGTGAACGCGCAGCTCGCGCTTTTCTATTCCTTGAGGATCGGCGCTTACCAGGGCGACTATGCCAAAATGGAAAAGGTCCTGAAAGATATGGAGACCCTGCTGGAGGAAAATGAGTATTACAACCGCTTTTCCGCGTACGATATTTCCCTCGGCTGGTTTTACTATACCCTGCGCCAGCCGGAGAAAATCCCTGGCTGGCTGAAAGGGCGGTTCTCATCCTCCCTTCCCACAAACCTCATCGACAATTTCGGGAACCAGATGAAAGCCCGATATTACTATATGAACAAAAATTATGACGTTCTGTTGGCGCATATAGAGGAGTCCAAACTGCTGGAATCGACCCTGTACGGACGGGTGGAAACGCTGGCGATGGAGGCCTGTTCGCGCTACCAGATGAAAGACAAGGCAGGGGCTTACGCCGCGCTGCTGGAAGCTTATGAGGCGTCTTCGCCGAATGGCATCATGCTGCCGTTCATCGAGATGGGCAAAGATATGCGCACGCTGACGCTCGCTTCCAGCAACGACCCGGATTGCCTGGTCCCCGCCGCGTGGCAGAAGATCGTCAACAAAAAGGCGTCCATGTACGCCAGGTACCAGACAAAGATCATCGCGGAATTCAAAAACGCCAACGATCTGGCGTCCGGCGTAGAATTGACCCACAGGGAAATGGAAGTCCTGCTTGACTTGAACAAAGGGTTTTCACGCTCGGAGATCGCGGCCAATCAGGGGCTTTCGATCAATACGGTGAGACTGGTCATCAATACTATTTACGAGAAACTGAAGGCCAGAAATATAGCGGACCTCATCCGTATCGCGCATGAGCAGAAATTGCTGTGAAGCATTTGCCACCGCTGTAAAAATGATAGAATGCAGCGTGCAAAACAATATCATACAAAGTGAAAAGGAAAACAAATGGAGACAAAGGGAACGATGAAAGCGGTTTATAACGGAAAGACAAAAACGGTTTTTACTGATGAGGCGACGGGGGATTTTTACCTGTTCTTCAAGGACGACGCGACTGGCGAGGACGGAGTCTTTGACCCCGGCTCGAATACGGTAGGCGGCAGCGTTTCGGGCAAGGGCGAGACCGGGCTGATCATATCGAAATACTTTTTCGAGTTGATGGAGATGAATGGCATCCCGACGCACTATATAGACGCGGATATAGAAAACCGCATGATGAAGGTGCGCGGCGTCACGGTGCCGAAGCTTGAATTCGTGCTGCGTTACTACACGGCGGGCAGCATGTGCCGCAGGTTTTCGCTTGAGTCCGGCGTCCCGTTCGATCCGCCGTACCTTGAAGTCACGCTGAAAGACGACGACCAGGGCGATCCGCTCATCAGCGAGCGGCTATGCCTCATGAAGGGGCTCTTGAAAGAGGGCGAATACGACAGGGCGCTGGGGCTTTTGGTCAAAGCCGGCGTCGTCCTGCGCGCAGAACTGGAAAAGCTGGGCCTGAAGCTGATAGACTTCAAGATGGAATTCGGGTTTGACGAGGACCGGAACATTTGCATTGCCGACGAGATCACGCCGGATATCTGGCGCGTCCAGGACGAATCGGGGAATATCCCGAACCAGATCGATTGCGCCAAACTCCTCCTCGGCAAGATAAGCGGCAAATAATCTTAACAGAATCTTTTCGCGCAGCAAAAAAAACCAAACAGCAACTTAATGCCTCCTCTGCTACCATGAAGCGCAGGAGGTATTTTTAATTGGATTTGTATATTTTGCAAGATATAGTTTTCCTGGCGGTATTGACAGCGGCGGCGGTTCCGCTCGGCCGGTACATATATATGGTCATGGACGGGCAAAAGGTATTCCTCTCCCCTGTGGCAGCCCCGGTTGAGCGCCTGGTTTACAAAATCTGCGGCGTGAAACCTGATGAAGGGATGAGGCCAAAGAAGTACGCTTATTCGCTGATCGCTTTCAGCGTCGCCGGCATTGTTTTTTTGTTTTTGCTCCAAATCCTGCAAAGCGGGCTGCCGTTCAATCCTCAGGGCTTGAAAGGCGTGGATTGGCGGCTTGCGTTGAATACAGCGTCCAGTTTCATCACAAATACCAATTGGCAGGCATACTCAGGTGAGACGACGATGAGCAATCTGACGCAGGCGGCCGGATTGACCGTACAGAATTTCGTGTCGGCCGCAGCCGGGATCGCCGTGCTGTTTGTCCTGATAAGGGGTTTTGTATACAAACAATGTGATACGCTCGGCAACTTTTGGGCGGACTTGACGAGGGCGACGATCTACATACTGCTCCCGCTCTCGGTCGTCGTCGCGGTCCTGCTCATCTCCCAGGGCGTCGTCCAAACGCTCTCTGCTGATGTGACGGTCAATACATTGCAAGGCGGGTCGGCCCAGACAATACCGCTTGGCCCGGCGGCGAGCCAAATCGCCATCAAACAGCTCGGGACGAACGGCGGCGGTTTTTTCGGCGCCAACTCCGCTTTTCCGCTTGAGAACCCGTCATCGTTTTCAAATTTCATCGAGACATTGAGCCTGCTGCTGATCCCGGCTTCGCTTTGTTTCGCGTTCGGGTACGCGGTGAAGGACCGCAAACAAAGCCGCATGGTCTTCGCTGTGATGCTGGTATTGTTCATCGCTGCTTTGGCGGTGATCACTCTGAGCGAGCAATACCTCGCGCCGCATTACGCGGGCGCCCTGGCCTCGGGCAATATGGAAGGCAAGGAGGCCGTGAACGGCGTCGGCGCGTCCGTTTTGTGGGCCGCGTCGACCACGGCGGCTTCAAACGGCGCGGTCAACGCGACACCAGACAGTTTCACGCCGCTCGGAGGCATGATGATGATGCTCCTCATGCAGCTTGGCGAGGTCGTTTTCGGAGGCGTGGGCAGCGGTATGTACGGGATGATCGCCTATATCATACTGACGATTTTCATCGCGGGCCTGATGGTCGGGCGCACGCCGGAATACCT
>Ga0123357_10009142_pt1 | contig 12480 bp, 7 predicted proteins | sample TergutEmb28metaG_FD_89873 | JGI IMG/M metagenome (GOLD analysis project Ga0123357, IMG submission 89873) | Embiratermes neotenicus P4 segment gut microbial communities from Petit-Saut dam, French Guiana - Emb289 P4 | ecosystem: Host-associated > Arthropoda: Insects > Digestive system > Gut ... | reverse complement strand
CTGAGTGTTTGCATCAGGCCATCAATATCAGTGCAAGCAACAAGACCCCTTTCCATTTTAAAGAACTGAACTAGATCTTCGTGCCTTTTACGATACACTGAAATTCTGACATTTTCTTTCAGAAGGTTCCGTTGTTGCAGTCTTGAGCCTAACAGTTCAGCCTTATTTTTAGGTAAGTCGAGATCCCTAATTAGATCATTCAAATCCTCTTGTGTAATGCGAAAGAATTCGTTAAATTGAAGACAAGCAGTGAAATCAGCGTCTGTAGCTGTTGAAGGTTGAGGTGTCTTCTTCTGGTTCTCGGTAGGCTCGTCATCTGAATCTAAAATATACTGCTGCGGTGGTACTGGAACAGGGAGGTCTTCAGTGTGGGGTACCAGTCGAATAGCAGATGAAATATTAGGATAATTGACAGTCCTCTTTTTTTTTTTGGTAATTCCATGACGAAGTGGCAGAACTATACAAAAATAGCAATCTGTCAAATGGTCAGTTGGTTCCCTCCATATCATGGGAAGGGCAAAAGGCATTGAACGCCCTTTGCTATTAAGCCATTCACGCAGAGTTGTAGCACAAGAGATACAACATACATGAGGAGCCCATTTTTTGTCTTGATCTCCGACTTTGCAACCGAAATAGCATTCATAAGCTTTTTTCACCATCGGTGTTAATGGACGTTTTCGTGTTGAAAAAGTAACTTCTCCGCAAATATAGCAAAAATTGTCTGGGTTGTTCACACAGTTTCATGGCATAGTATAGGAAACGTAACTCACTTTAAAAAAATAACAAGCCTAAACTTACAATTAGTCTCACCAACTTCTTTCTATATAAGTTTATCGTCAGCCTATTTGTGCTCCACAAGCTATCACCTACAGCCACATCACTAACTGGCACTGTGCCAGTGTGACCACTCAGCCAACATCATTACTCACCATCTGGGAGCGCAATGCTGACACATGTATCCCTTCCCAAGTAACTATTTTACGCATTAAGCAACACTTCATGTATTATGAAAACTAGAGCCAAGAATTGAATTCTAAGGCCATATTTGGTTTCAGCACGTTGAATTGACAAGGAATCAACTATTTTGGTTACGGATACATTCTGTGTGTCGACCAGTGTTATTAGTTCTTCCATCAGGGGATTGCCAGGTCACCTTATGTATGTTTATGTGTGGGAAGTATGTACTTTTTATTATCATATTATTATTAGTGGCAAAATAAATTGCTCTGATCCTATTTTCATTTGATGTTTCACGCAGGCTCCATTTCCCTATAACTGGCTTAACAAAGTAATGTCTTCCTATTTTGCATTACAATCGGTCACTATAATTTTTGTATCATGCTGGAATTCCCTGATATCTCTGATTATATTTACCATAAACTAGCTCATCATCTTCTTCCATAGGTGCACGTACTGAAATTATTGTGAAAATATTAAACTTTCCTCTCATTCTCAAGGAGCATATTGTCTCATCTACAGCCTTAAAATTCATAATTGTTTGTTTATATGTCTGGTTAATTAGAAAACTGGTTCCAAAAGTGTTACTTTCATTACCATTGTAAATCAACATTTATTTCCCTGTATCCAACACTCGAATTCTCCTCCATCTTATCTCTTGCATTGCTGGAGTATCAATTCTATACTTTTCCAATTCTGTTTCAACATTCCTGTTCTATACATACTCAGTACATTCCAATCGCCAATACAGAAATCATAGTCCTTATAATTTTCCCTTGGTCTTTCACTATTATCCAACCAGGATCTATTACTACGTTTCTCAACAATAAGATTTTTACAGATAAACATTCTGCTCAGCACAAAACTTACAGCTTGTATGAAACAAAGTTTTTTCAGTTATTGTACAGTCTTCTGCTTGCTGCCTCCATCTTCAGTGTAGTCTTGCGGGACAATCATGAAGACAGAGGCAGCAACCCCCTCCGAAAGGTCCGTGACAAATTACCAACCAGCACAGCTACATAACTCAGAAGGCTGTAATCTTCATCAAGAATGCTGCTACAACCTTGTATTGAATATTTTCTTGATTAAATGATTTGAATTGTTAATCCTTTGGGGACATGGAGGAAAAATGGTAATGATTATCAGAACTTTTATAGTAATGCAATATTACCTCCTTGTACATGTGTGTGTATTGTTTCTGCTTTATCTTCTTAATATTTACAGCTTACCATATGGTTATAAATAAAAGATTTTTCTATTTATGAGTACCGTTTTTGAACAGATTAATTCTACTTGAGATTTCGGTATTTCTTTTGCTCCAATTACTATCCATCTTTGTTATCTACAATTACATTTTCCTGAACAATTTTTAATTAAGAATATACTGTAGAATCATTAATCAAATAAAGCAAACTTACCCTAGCCTGATCAATCTCTTCCACTGAAGGCTTACGTGCAGCCTTCTTCCCTGTATGCCCTATCCTCTCCAACCTTTTACAGCTTACTGTTGCATAATGGCTGATTTGAACATGGATCGGCCATTTACCAACCTCAGGGAAGTCAAATCCTGGATCCCTGTGTCTGTTCATATAGCCATCCAGGTATGACTGAAATTTTGGGGAAGGAGGGAAGAAGGCCAGGCAAATCGCCAGCAATTCCCAGCCTCGACGAAGACTTTCCCTGTGCAAGATAAAAGGACTTGAAATTTTCATTATATACAAAAACTGTTGAAAATAAGCTACAATTAAACATCCATAACTTACGAGTCTTGCTTCACTTCTGGAAGTTTGAATTAAATAAAACTACCATGCCCTTTAAAGGTCTTTCACATCTCCACTTTCCACACAGCATCAGCTATAAAACTGCTATGATCATGAATGGATGTAAAACACAGAAAAATTAAACTTGCAGCAACTGACAACATGTTTCACCCCTTTCTTCAAAATGATGGTGTACATGCCAATACACTGAATTCATGAAAGATTCAGCAAAATATGTATTAACATAGTGCTTGAGACACTTCTGCATCACTACCAGAGCCGTAACAAAGCTGTTCATGTACAAAAAGGTTTTTCCTCTTACAGCTCTGCACACAGCCTGAAGAAGGTTCACCGACCCTGAAAAAACCAACCTCCTTGGATTTTCTGTGGTCTGTCTGCAAATCTGTATGTAAAGTTCATCCCGCAGTCCAGGTTTCGAATAGCCATAATTACAGATGTCCAGTGCTACACTATTCAGAGTCATCCCAAGTTTGGCCTTACGATCACCCATGTATATCTGCACCAGCTTGAACAGTTCACAGGCATCCTTCTTCAGAGCTTTATCTGATACCACCAACATTGGTTTTCGTATGGGATCCTGTAACGACATTATGCATCATACCCAACACAACATGAAATCAATTTCTGTAAACTTCAAATGATTTGCATGGAAGTGGTCACAGACTCTTTCAATACATGATCCTCTTACACACCAGGAGAGACTAATGAAAATTGATAGTCAAAATTCTAAACATTTTAACTAGGCACCCCACAAACACAAGTCAGAGGTGTCTCACTTGGGCAAAACTGCTCCGTTACAAATTATAAACTGACGTTCTAACGATGACCATGCACATATAATGTATGATTTACCCACATCTCTACAGAAACCACAATACTCATGTACCTTCCAGAATTTCAAAAATTACACAATGCCTACATGCAGACATTAAAGGAAATACCTTAGGGGAAATACTATGTTAGCATATCATAAATCATGCCTTTAAAGAACTAGGCAGATTACACTTACCTTTGACCATGACAACATGTCACGCACAGAAAACTTTTTACGAAATATACCCTTCTTGTGAATATTAAGATTATCTTGAGCATATTTCTCTATATCGCTTTCTGAAGGTAGCTTTTTCTCACGGCTCAGGACTGGACGTGGTGACTGAAATCCACAATAAAATAATCATAGTACAATATGCTGATACAAGTAGATTAGGCCGGAAAAATTTTTTGGATGCCTGTTTCAGAAGACACCATTCAGTTGATGCAATGTTCATCCTCACTGAAGGTGTTAGGAGTCTACAAGTGTACTATAAACTGTAATATTACAGTACTCAGATGTTACAACTGATAATACATGACAGTGTTTGTAATAACACAGACATATAAGTTTAAAGACATACCCAAAACAGTACCTGCACTTAATTGTGAAGAACAAGCTTATATCATAATTCTTTCACCCGTTCCATTTACAGGGGGTCTGAAGAATTATAAAGAAACTGACGAATGCAAAATCATGTCAAAGTGAACATTTTTGAAGGTGATGACAGCCCAATAATAAGAGACACAATCCTTTTACTTTTACACATTATTAACAACACAAAACATGTTACAGTATTATGAAATTTTGGTATGTTGAAGTGACTACCCTCAGTTGAAAATGTAGAAAATATTATTAGTGAAGACACAGAAGAGAACAATAATATAGAGCTGAGCAACATGGGTGCATTTTTCATGTACTGTGAGTTACAGTTTTGGCCACATACCAAGTTCTAGAAAACCCATATCTTTATGTCACAGCATTATTCACTTAATGTACCTACACTCAGCTTAATGCAACTCAAACTAAGCAAACAAAACTTGTGATGTCTGAATCCAAAATACTGACCCTTACAAAAAGAGAACATAAAAACTAGAAATGAGTATATACCGTGAGATTAAATGCAGTGATCACAGTGACATCTACATGGTTAGTGCATAAAATATTTACATATATGGACATTACACAGCTAAAACTAATAAAACTTACATGCAAAGATATCCATGGTAATTTATGTGTCGGCATTGTTGTAGTAAAGTGATTACATGAAATATACAGAGTAAAATTAAATTCATACATAAGTTCTCTATAGCATGATTCCTTGATTTAGAAAAATAGTCAAAATTGTTACACAACATGTCACAAGACATTTAGTTTTCGATACACATATAACTGTCACGTAGCATGTTCATGCAGTCCCACTCACATGTACCAAAGAATCAGTAGCAAGATTTCAGGCAGCTGTCACAATGACTGGTGCCTATGTACTACTGTGTGTTCAAGAAAATGGCAAGTTATGCATTCCTTATACCTTGAAATGGAAAAAGAAAGCATCAAAGACCTATCGTAGCTACAAGGCACACACCATCTGTCCATTTAATACCTACTGCCATTTCACAGTGATATGTATCATGTCTCAGGACATATGTTGTATAACAATTTTGATTTACCTTTTAACAAAAAATTGAAATATAAAGAACCCATGCTTGTTTCATGCTGTACAGTTGGAAGCATAGACTAGATACCAAATTAAACCTTCAGGGCCTTGTCAGGTGTAACTGTGATGCAGTGAGATGCTCAAAACGGCAAACATAAGATACATATGACTGCCATTTAATGGCCTTCCCTTTGCACCTCTAATTTAAATTCCCATCTCCTGCACATTACACCAAGCATTTCATTCCATTGCCAAAGGGTTAATAGTCTGAAATTTCTAACATTCAGAAACGATGTGAGAAAGGGCACTTTTCCTTAAAAACTCCAATCATTTTTCCTTAAACTTCACTACAAAATAAATGTTGACAGTTTTAAATGCATGTTGCCATGATATCTTCTTCAAGAGGCATCTTTTTTATGAAACATGATCATATTTACTTCTGCTAATAAGCAGATGTATGAAAAACAACGCTTTTCGAAAACACAAATTTCACTCCAAAAGTATTGGATGCAAAGATCTAAGGACATTTAGTGGACATATTTGGGGAACAGATCCGCCCCCATACTGATTGCCAGTGTTTATCACTGTACACAAATTACTAACCTGCAATGATCCAGCAACAATTTCCGTGCTGGCAGGGGAGTTGGCCCCAGTGTGGGAGGGTGCAGGAAGAGACAAGGGGCGAAAATAGTTACCAGCATGGCCATTTTCATTATGTAAACCATGATAATAACAAGGAATAGGAACTGGTGAAGTATGGGGCACTGGACTAAGCCGCAACTGAAAATACAAAATAAAACTGAAGAACAGAAAAACAAGAACTTTAACCCAAAAATGTGGACAACAGAAAAAAAATAGACTTGCAAATATTATGACAATGATTGTGATAATGGAATGGATTTTATACATGAAGGAGAAAGCAAATCAACAAAAAATTCTATAGAAGTTACACACTGTGTTCACTTATGCTTCTAATATGCAGGTAACATGGTGTTACAACTCTTAATCAATGATCTCTTAAATTGCTGCATGATTAACATGTTTTCAAAAGACATCAGCACTACACACACCATAGAATGTTGCTGGAAGTGCTCAAAGTTTGATGTGCCTGACATAGCATGGTGTCTTTAAAAGATGAACTTGTGCACGTCAAAAATAAAACTGGATGCAGACATGAACAAACACCAGTAAATGGTTTACGTTTGTTAGCCTGAAATTTCACAATGACTAAAAGCTCAGTTTTTCTACAGGATGATATTTTTTTTGTGGCAATAAGGCAAAACAATACTTAAGATTTGATGAAAATATGGTATTTTTTTGTGGTAATATCATTTAAAAAATTCTACACACAGTTTCTTCAGTTTTAATTTTAATGCTTATTCATTTTAACTGACACAATTTCAAGACCTGTTGAAGTTTCTTGTTTTGTCATTATGCCAGGCAACTGAATCCACTTTTTTCAGGCACTCTGCTTCTGTTTATAATGTACATAAACATAGAACACAAATAAATAAATAAATAAGTGTGTCAAGCTGTAAATGCATTAGAATAATGGATTTGGGCGTGAATAATTTTCTCCATCTTGTCCATGGGTATGAAGCCTCATGCTCAAAACTGCTGACCATTCTGCACTTATTTTACCTCTCACCAGACTTCTAACTTTTTGACAAATGGAAGACCAATTTTGAACAGCCTTTATGGATGACTACACAATCTACAAAGAGGATGAGATACTAAGTACCTACTTTAATAACAAACCAGGGATAGAGCAATTCCTTTATCACAACCATAGTCACTGTGACAACAGAACACAAAGTGTTAAGTACTTCAATCATATGTGCAAAATATAATCAGAGAGAATTAATGTAGCTACTGAAACAGACATTTACATGCAAGAAGCATTCATTATATAACAATAGCATGCAAAATACACAAACTTCAAAGGAACCCCAAGCCTACCAAGTTATCAAATATTCTGTTAATACCACACCTAACTCCAAGGCACTTGACATTCTATTGAGTATATGACACAGTTCTTATATTAACTGCACCCAAAGCTTTATCACTGTGTTGACAAAAGCCCACTACACGATTCCATCCTGAGCCAACTCAATGCTATTCACACATCCACATCACACTTCTCTTATACACATTTTAAACCACGGGGTGCAAATGTCAAGAGACTTATGACAGGTGTTGGCAGTCTGTATGCGGCAGTAACATGACTCCTGTGTAAAAGTTTTCTGTCAACCCTTATATTTTATTTGCACCTGTCACTCACACATGGCAAGGTGGCAACTCCTGTTACTATCACTTTGCTTGCTTGTGACAGTTGTTTACTGTCAATGTACAATTGTTTGCATTTCAATTCTTTGGTTTATAAGTGCATGTGCTAATAGTCTATGAAAATGGCAACTTGTGAACAGCCACAGTGCAGATTTAAAAGCCCGATTCATATGCAACAGCAGGACATTTAAATGTACACACAAGAATTTGGTATTATCATCACATTCTGGCAGTCACCACCATTTGCTAGTTTTGAGGGTTTTGCAGTATTGATCATTACTATACAAGGCCACAATGACAACACAAAGTCTCAATATGCAAAGAGGCAACTTACTGAAAAAACCCAAAACATACCACGAAATACAGGTTCAATAATGCAACTAATGGAAGAACCCTTCACTTGTTAACACTAGTAGATAAAGAACTACAAATTAAGTTTAGAGTTCTGTATAATTATCTATTAGGAGGGGACATTTGCGTCTTTGAATGTGACAGAATGTGACTGGAAAAATCAACTTATGTACACAGGCCAAATCCATGCATACATATACCCAATGAATTCCCTTGCAGTTCATTAAAGTTGTGAAACTTATGCTCATCACACACACTGTGCAACAATAATATGGTTTTAGTGGTTTTAGCCACATCAAAGTGTAACAGGGGTGTAAATAAGTTTTAGGTTAACTAAAAATGTGTACATATTAAACCACAACAAGACGTATTCCCAATGCGTTCAAATAATTGAAATGTGCTGATTGCCTTCAATTAATATTCAGCCACAGTCTCCTTGAAGATGGCCAACTCAGGCTGAAACATGTACGAGCTAGTAATATATACATATGTGTGTGTGTGTGTGTGATCTATGCACTGCATACATTGTTGGTATATGTTATTAAGCATGCACACACAGTAAACAAAAAATTACAAAAAGGTGTTCGTGGGTGTCATAAAAAACATTCACGTGTAGTGTGCTCATATGAACCGAAATAAAAATGTCTAAATACAGTCTCACAAAGACAACATATAAAAATGATCAGACTACATTACACTTTGCATTTAAAATCCTGTGCAAATCTTCCCACCATTATTAATACTATATATATGCTACATAAACTGTAGTCAATTAAGTGCTAGGGGAAAATACAATATTTGACATGTTACCTCCATGATGAGAAGTTCAAAATACCTACATAAGACACTTAGCAGAAATTCTGTCTGTTCAAACTTGTCTATTTACCTCTGATTTCTCAAGAATTGGTGAGTACAGTGCTGGAGGAGGTGGAGCTTCCTTCTTTCTCTTGAGTGATGCATGCTGTGTTTCTAGTGGCAGACTAACATTGTTAGGCAAAGACAAGGAAGGGTGCTGTGCAGTGCTGGTCATTGATCCTGAAACATACAAGAACAATTTTAGTAACAGCTAAAGGAAAGGAAACCTGAAATGGTAGTTGACAACTGTGAACTGTTTTCATCAGTGTTTTATAAGCATTAAATTAACAATGAAACCAACCCAGGTTCAGACTGAAGCACAGTAGAGGATGATGCATTTCACAAAGAATGGAATTAGCTAGGCATTGATGAAAACAACTTCAGTTTTTATGCATATATTAGACAATCAGCTTGCCACATGTGACATTTCTGGCATCCAAGGACTGTGGGATGATTCATGCAGGTAGCATAAACAGTGACAGAAAGAAATAGGGAGAAAAATGTGAGCCAGAATCTATGCTGGGCTTTATCAAAACATATGCTTCTTACAAAATTGTTACATCACACTTGGTAAGAACAGCACTGGTGAATGTGATGGACAGAACATTCTGAACATGGAAATGGAGTTGTTTCGTCTAAAACATATGGTTTCAACTACACACATGTCAATTACAGATTTATTTGGAAAAGAGCAATTATCACACCTGTATTAATTTAACTTTTTACTTGTTCATTATTGCTGTGGGCTTCTGTGGAAAATGCAAACCAGTAATTCTCATTTTCTGTTGCTGTTTTCTCATATTTCTGGCACAATTATTGCTTTCCTGCAACTGATGTTTGCTTGCTATTATTGTTTCCTTTTATGCTGTCTATGTTGAAATAATGGATAAAGGTTTCACCGCACACTATGAGTTAAGTAATCTTGTCCTGGACATAGCAGTTAATATTACTTGTCTACCTACCAATGGTCCTGGTATGAAATGGACATCGTGGCATCAGCAGATGCTTAGATACCAGCCTCTAAATTGAGAAGCATATGTTGTCTTTATCAAACACCAGAACACAGCTGGGTGAAAATAAGTAACACTGTACAGCCATAAATAGAGAAACAGCAATAACCAACCATTTCTTGTACATCTGGTTCTCCCAGAATATTCACTGCAATGTTCAAAAGGAAGAAGAAAGGGTTGGTCTTTACCGACTAAAGTACTCTGGGCTAAAATGCTGGGGCATGAAGCTTCAATCCAACAAATGGGAACAACATTTTACCTAACTTAAAGATGACAATGGTGTGAGATCAGTAAAATTTGTCATGTCTAAACCTTTTACTGTAGAGGCAGAGTAATTCTACATTATATTATGTTTCAACTTGATGTATCAATTCTTCTGGTATATGATACAATCTCAATTGCTAAATTGTTACTGACATCGTGGAAGCCCAAGACTCTTTGGACCCTGAAGATGGGGACAGCAAGGTCCTCTGATACATCAGTAACCATTTACGCTGACATAGCTTCATACCCCAGATGTCTTGAATCTTCATCAACACCACTGCAAGAACCTCAAATCTCACATGTTAAGCTTATAAACAAGCTGGGTGGGATTATTTATTACCACATAGCAACAGTAAGGTGAGAGAAGCCAACACTTAAACCTTCCCACACCAAATGCAGCAGAATGTAATGCAATAAAATATCCCCTACAGTGCTTATGTATTAAAACATGGTGCCCAAGGTATTTATTATTTAATCTGATGTTTGGATAAACTCGATTTAAATCATGCATAAAAAGTTTTTAGAAATAAATGCAAACAATTTAACATTAAAATTATAAGTGAAACATATGTCTAGCTTATGATTCTGAAACACATTTTCACTTACAAGAAAAAAGTTGAAATTGAAAATAATAAATAAACACCATCAAATGGGATATTCCTGGTGATAAATATTCACTTCAGTCTAAGAGATGTATGATACTAAAGTTTTGCAAAATAAACCAAGGTATTACAATATATCCAAAAAGGCAGCTAGTCTCATCACCACTTACACACCCAGCTGAACCAAGAAATATCAGGGGTTGGGTGCCATGGCCTCTATAGGTGAATTTAGAATACTGTAGGTTAATGAGATATTGGTTGGGTCAGCAGGTGCAAGACAGTTTCTCATGAATATATTTACTAGTGTTGAAAACAGCAATCGGGTAGCATGTGGAGTGATACGGCGTTCCAGCTTCCTTATACATAAACACCAGTACATTTACTTATCTGTCACACAATCAGCACACAGTATTTTAGCCAGCACACAAAACTGACTTTGACTGTTGCAGTTACTTGTCACAGTTGTAGCCGTGGCCCAAACAGAAAAACTAAATTGCACAGCATGCAACCAGTAAGGATTTCTTAGTTTATTACTAAGTTTTGCAGATATTTTTGCTTGTGTAGGTCTCAGAATTTTTGTTACGAGTGTCTGGAGCACCCCATGTCAAGATTCCTTGCATGCACTGCATGTGACATACTTCTCTGAGTGGTTAATCAAAAGCATTACACATCCTACTTCTTGGCTGAACAACCAGTTTTACTAAACAGCAGCCTCTCATTGCCTGGCTAATATATAACAGGAATGGACAAAGAAGCCATGCCATCTGGGTGAGTGTGAACTAAATACTATTCTTACACAAAATCTTCAAGAACAGGGAGTGTCATTGATTTATTAGGGCACTTCACCCTATAGATGACAGAACATTCTTGTTGATGACAGCTAAATTTCTGCTTTGTGAGAAAACAGAAAACATCAGGTAGGGACAGTTTTGGTATCCCTTTGATGACTATTAGAGGGTGAAGTCATATCCTTCAGAAAAATATAACAGGGGTATGCAAAGTCCACTTTTAGTTAACTGTGCAACTGCATAATACTTTTTTCAATTCTATGTATTTCTATCACTGAGCACAAAATACAATTAAACAAACGTACCAGCTGCTGTTCCAACACCTGTTCCTCCACTTCCCCTGCACTGTGCAGTCTGTTGGTGCTGCTGATGCTGTTGCAAACTGGAAGGTATTAACGTGGTGCCAGATGTCAAGTTGGTATTGTAATACGTCACATCATCAACATAATCTGAACTGTTTCGACAATCTGAAATTCAAGACGAATAATGATACAATTAAAAAGTGTAATGTATCTCATATTTATCTACAACAATCAAAATAGAGACACAATAAGCTAAGATCAATGTTGAACACACAACCTGTTGATCATGGTGGGTTTAAGTTCTAGTACTGAAATTCTACCCTGAAGATGGAGGCAACAAGTTCCTCTGGAACCCTTGTATCTTAAGTGTGATACATGAAGGCAAGTATACAAATAATGTGTAAAAACCGCAATGTATAATGTGTAATAACATGAGTTCTGTTCCTGAACCTGAAAGATATTAACCATTCAAAATTAAATTACACATAAATGCACCACTTATGTAAATATAGCCAACTATTTGCACTTTTATTATGTTATTTCTAAAATACTTCACATAGAATATCTTAAAAGCACACAATTTTAATTAAAATTCACTCCTACATGTTTCAGTCATCATGTGACCATCTTCAGGGAGTCTTTCTTAAAATATGTTTCCTAAAAGAAGTTGCTAATTTTTTTTTTTTTTAATACTTGTTTTTGATGTGGTGGCATGTACGTGTTTGCATGTATGCCTTCTGCTATTCTGGTGATGTTTCTACAGTGGCTGGAGCATACATGCAAACACATACATGCCGCCACATCAAAAACAAGTAT
>Ga0123357_10009141_pt1 | contig 12481 bp, 5 predicted proteins | sample TergutEmb28metaG_FD_89873 | JGI IMG/M metagenome (GOLD analysis project Ga0123357, IMG submission 89873) | Embiratermes neotenicus P4 segment gut microbial communities from Petit-Saut dam, French Guiana - Emb289 P4 | ecosystem: Host-associated > Arthropoda: Insects > Digestive system > Gut ... | reverse complement strand
ACAGGGGAATGGAGAAAATTACATAATGAAGAGCTTAGAGATATTTACTCCTTACCCAATATTGTGCGGGTGGTAAAATCGAGAAGAATGAGATGGGCTGGGCATGTGGCTCGTATGGGGGAGGGGAGAGGTGTGCACAGGGTTCTAGTGGGGAAACCTGAGGGAAAGAGACCATTGGGGAGACCCAGACGTAGATGGGAGGATAATATTAAGATGAATCTTGGGGAAGTGGGAGGGGGTGGAGACTGGATAGAGTTGGCTCAGGATAGGGACAGATGGCGGGCACTTATGTATACGGTGATGAACTTTCGGGTTCCATAACGTGCGGGGAATTTCTTGACTAGCTGCAAACCAGTTAGCTTCTTAAGAAGGACTCTGCTCCATGGAGTAAGTAAGTAAGGGTTTGTATTTCTACAGTAATAGTGAATTATTGTGAAGACTGCTCACCTAGATTAATTCTTGACAGTTCCACGCTTGTATGTTAATTGAGGTGACAGTCAGGAGAGATGGTTTCGAGACAACCGCCATATCTCATTCAAAAAGACTACAAGTCAACACTCAGATCCAATATAAGGCTGAACAGTATTTACCACGTTGTGTCAGTACTTCACAAATGAAAGGCTGAATTTCAGATGCTAAAAACACATATTTTCTTGCCAGATTCGATCCCAGTTTTTCTCCCATACAATTTACTTCTGAATTATAACAATCTTTATCATGGGACAAAGGGTAGACAAATTTTATTTCCTTGTTTATATTCCCCACTCAAAAATCATATTCCAAAATACATTTTTTTATATTTATTCAGTGTTTGGGCCCTTAACACACACACAAAAAAAAGAGAAAATAATTTTAGGCTAACCATGAGCTTAGGTTGCCATGTCCTTGACAAGAAATCAGACCACTCTTACTAACATAACGTTTATGCCTAAAGAAAATGAATACATGCACGTGTTCCACATAATACTCCACTGATACCCCACGCTTACTGTTCTGCAACGTTGGAAGGAACGTCGGAAGGAATTGTGTGCCACGTCAGGGCTTCCCAAGTCACAGCCTGCAGTTCAGATTCTGAAGTGCTCCTTCCATAAGCAAAAGTTAAAGAGAATGGAACAAGATATATAAACACTGGGGTTGTTTGACCGTGCATCTTCCTCATGAAATAAAGTGAAATGCCAACTTGATGCAACTAGGTAATTTTATTGACGTATTCTTAGCTCGACATGTTTCGGGTACATACGCCCATCATCTGGAGCATTAGATGTTGAGTTGCAGCATATGGTTTTCTGCACCGAGTTTTTGGAAGGGTGGTGGTCTTGAGAGCCGCTGTGTGGGTCGTGTGTACAGTGCGGATGGTGCAGTCGCACGGCACCAGCCGCACCGCACACACGACCCATGCAGCAGCTCTCAAGACCACCCACCACCCATCCAAAAACTTGGTGCAGAAAACCATATGCTGCAATTCAACATTCAATGCTCCTGATGATGGGCGTATGTACCTGAAACATGTTGAGCTAAGAATACGTCAATAAAATTACCTAGTTGCATTAAATTGGCATTTCACTTTATTTCACATAAACATTACTCTGCATATTGACACTGCATCGCACTTGCAATTGGAAAACCCTGGTCGGCAGTCTGAGTTGTTCAGAAATTTACAGAAAGATGATATTCCACCTCTCAGACTTTTTTTATGTTTGTATTTTGCTAAAAGGTTGTACACAATGGAAAAAAATGAGTGTGCATCTTATATTAACACTGTAAGAGAAGTTTACTCCCCTCCTTTCCTTTAATGTTCTAGGCATAGTAATAAAAACCACAGTATGTTTATAGTCTTTCAAGTACTCTGTCCCTGTAGCTATTAAATTACCAGCATTTTCATATAAAAACATGGTATTTCCATTCCATATCAAATATTTTTTATATGACAATTACATGCCTACAAATAGAGCCCCAGTCAGAAAGACATACATACTACACTAAATGTTACAAAAGTAGAGATTACACATTTGCAAACAGGATATACTATGCAGTACAATATTGCATGACATGTTCTTGTACTTCCGGTTCGCTTACTGCGATATACACTGAGGCCTACGTACGACGGAACAACGAACAACTTTGTAACAGACTCAAAATTTTTGTTTCAACCATCAATAGTGTTTGTTCTCTCCAAGTATAATTTGCGTAGCATTTTACCAGGCAAAAGAAATGACTGGATCTGTCAGATTTATATGCTTTGTGTTGTTTTCATATATGAAATAGCAGTAATATGCTGCCAAAATTCCCATCTTTAATCTAGATTAATAAGTGGTTGTTAACTTACACACTAACACTTGGTCCATAACACATTTTGGATTAGCTAAGCTGTTGATCATCTGTGGGGGGTACTGATTTACACACTGAAAACTTCACTGTTAGAGCAAAGTATTTATTTCTCCTTAACAAAAAGTATCCTTTATATATTTATCTTCTCCACACTCATAACCACTTCCAATGACAGCAGCACGATTTTGCCACAAAGAAAAACTGCTTCCGGTTTTCTGAGATACAAAAGTCTTAATAAACAATCACATTGATGGCTTGTACAGTTCTGCATGTAAATACAAAATATATTTTTGCTTTCATAATGCCAAAAGTAATAAGTATCATTTGTAAGAAAACAAAATTAAGTATAACTAAATGAAATCGACAATCAATGTGTGAAACATAAAATAGGCCAATCAATAGGCTTATTTGTTATCTGCAATGAACTGCAATATCTCAAAAAGATTCAATGTTAATTCAATAGCAAATATATATATAAAAAAAAATACATTAACACATTAAAGAAAGACAGAAAGAAAGAAAATGATTCATGAGTATGCTGCAAACTGTCTTTCTTACCCTTTTTTTTTTTAAATAACCTTTCAAACCTCGGTCCAATAACTTCACCAGCAACACCACTTTTATTTCTGTTAGTGAAGTATTATGAAATTACCAGTTGGTAAACAGAAACCACAGAAACACCAACCAGGGATCTATGGCTTTAAAAAATGTTTTCCTACTTAAAAAAATTATATAATCCAATTGCGATACAATCTGCGACCAACAATGTGTTTTATCCCATCCTGTAACTATATTACACGCTACAAACTGTATTCAAATATTCATGAAGTGCATGCTCATACTTATACATTTCCACCTCAACACAAATGTGATTTTAAAATCCATGCAATTCTACATTATACTTATCCAAGCTGTTCCTATATTCTTTGTATAAATCAAATCCATTCACTATGAAAAGAATATTTAAGACATTAAGTCTTCTGCACATTTAAACTATACATCTAGTAGGGTTTTACCCCATTTTATCTCTCTTCCAAGATTACATATGAGAGTCTAGTCATGTAGTCTAAGATCAACTGACTTCTTGTGGGACTGAAAATATACACTAGAAAAAAGTTTGACACTGAATGTCACAAACTCCATTACACTCATATGAAACACACAGATTGATATAAAGTAGTTTGTCAATAGCAATCAAAGCTGTTATCTGAAATGCATTTTGCAACTGTTCCAAAACCAAAAATGCTTCCTTCTCATATTCTACATTATTATAAAATCCAAATTAAGAAACACTCTGCACTTTTACCAGATTTCTATGTTTGTGTGTGTAGTTACAATAAATTTTAATGGGTATGAACAACCTGCATGTAGCACTCACACATTCGTACATTTCAAATGTATGTCTATGCCAGGTCAGAAATAAGGTATGGCAGTCAAAAACGCATACCTGAAAAACTGTGATTACATTCTGAAATTTGCACATTGTTAAGTTACATACCTGTAAGATATTTAATCAGTATCCAAAATTTCTAGTCATCACTATAGGCAAATGAATCTGAGTTAACAAACAGAGATGTCCAACAGACAAATAAACAGGACACCAAAAAAAATTCAATAATAACTTTTTTGTTTGAATAAATGAAACATTTTCTTACACAGCTTGAAAAACTTCCAAGACAATGATGACTTCAGAATAATTTTCTTACTTGGCGCCATGATCCCAGTTATGTTCTAGCAGAGATTTCCGAGGAATTTTTAAGGACTCACTCCAATAATGACACAAATTTCTTTAAATCAGATGTTCATGAATTTCACACAACACTGCACTTGAATCCACATAAAACAGTGGTGACTGCTATATACCATGATTAAAAACACTCAGTGAGTGGGTTATTGGTACTGTTACATCCAATACATTAACATTACTTATAAAATGAAAACAGATGAAAGCTCATATAATGTGCAACGTAAGAAACATATATAGAGCAAAAACTGACATAAGCAAAAGACCTGAATGTCCATCTTCAATACGGCTGATGTCTCTGAAACTGACGGCTGCCTGCCCGTGGTTTGTTCCCATATCCTTGCATGCCACCAGAATTGCTGTAGCCATAGCCAGAATAATCATTATATGGGCCACCATAGTCATAACTGTTATAGCTGTTATAACCTGCACCACCATACCCTGCAGCATAATCGTGGCCATAGCCACCATAAGTGTGGGCTGTTCCCCAGCCACGTGCATCTCCCCTCAATGCACCTCGTCCTCCAATACCCATGGTTTCAGGGTTAATCTTCACCTTTTTTACATCAACCTCTTTACCATTGATGTACTGCTTAGGGGACTTGAGAAGTTGATATACAACATTTTTGGAATCAAATGTGATAAAACAGAAACCCTTTCTCTGGTTCTTTACTTTATCAAATGGAGCCTGCACTTCCACTATTGTTCCATACTGTGAGAAATAATTCCGAATATCTCCATCAGAAATGTCTGGAGTCAAGCCACCAACAAATATTTTTCCATGCTGCGTTTTCTTTGACACCCGCTTGGGATCTACTTTCCTTTTGTTGATATAATGATCTCCTGATGCCAACAGTTTATCAATAGTTTTCGGATTCGCAAATACAATGAAAGCAAACCCTCTGGACTGGCCTGTATAGGGGTCAACTTTGACAGTGACGCTCTCTATCTCCCCAAATTTACCAAAATGCTCCTTAAGTTCTCTATCAGTAGTTTGCCGACTCAGACCGCCTACAAATAATTTTCGGTCATCATCTCTTCCAGGAATACCTGCAGTTCCTCGAGATTCTTGCCCATTTCCTGCAATAATTCTCGGGTCTTCGTGATAATCTTGATAATAATCCATACTGAAACGGTTTATTAAAATACAGCAATTGTCAAAACACTTTCAAGCTTTACCTTCGGGATGAAGCCAAGACCGTTTAAAAACAAATGCAGTGCGTAATCACGGTATTCAACCATTGCTGCCAACATTTGAAAGCGGTATTGTGTGATACAGTTGGGCTTTCAAAACATAAATTTCTTTGACGGGAACAAAGGTAATTACCAATTCTTGCACTTGGGAATCATTTCTTTTTGTTATAGTATACTGAACAAAACATTGAATGCTAGCATACCGTAATTGCTTGTTATATACACAGAACAAAATTTGAATGCTGTTAAACCGTAATACAGTTGCATCAGTAACATTCATCTTATTATTATTCAAATCCATGGTAGAATGTTTACTATTTCAGATATTTGATTTTAAGATATACATGTACATAGTTGTTGTAACATTGAGAACCATTTGTTGCGGAAATATTTCGCAAGAGGGGAACCAATATGTGATTGTAATTTGTAAACACTACCCCAATTTCTAGCAGCCTTTATTGTTCGAAAGTGTCTACTCTTACTTCCACAAACTATTCAACTGCCACAATAGTGTACATACAACTGTAAAGTATGAATTCAACTTGTGAACGATTAGGATCAACTAATCACGACTCCTGGTATGTTTGTAATTTTCATTAGAAAAAATTTACGGCCTATCGAAATGGATGACCACAATAGTCCCAATAATAATCTCCATTGTGTAGATGGGTTGTAATTGCTTATTGTTTTGCTGTGCACGAACATCTAATCCAAAAGGGAACGTACATGCCTGCTTAAAAAGGTTGTTTTAAGTATGTCACAGATGTAAATACGGGTTGTGAACATTATAATCGCGCTTTCTTCAGTTATCTTCATACGGAGAAAGTTTGTAACTAGAATTAATTTTTAATTAATTAATTCTACACTAAGCATTTACGACGTATTCTGTATCCGACTGGTTTTCCGTTTATAGATTTGTAGAATAAAAAAAGAAAATAAAAGCAGCCAGCCACTGATGTCTACTCGCTACTGTGCGTTTGTGTGCGAACCGTGTTTATGAGCGTGCTGGTTACATGACTAACGCCATGGCACGGATTAATGCGCATAGTGACTTTGAAACCCTACCCGTGATTCTGTCGGTCGTGTAGCTGATCCGTTCAGTTTCACTCTGGTTCATAATAATAATAATGATAATCATAATCAGCATCGTAACCAGGGATGCTTGTACGAAGGTGGTCTGTGGTTACGGGTGTGATGGTATAGTGGTTGCAGCCCAAGAAAAGTATAATATATTAGGCATTGTAAATATGAACACTGTTAAAAGAAATGATGTGAATCGGCGAGGTAGGTAGAATATAATGAAAACTTCTGTTATTTACTCGAACATTGTACTGTGGAAACTGAAGATTTTTATTGTGGCATTATCGTTTACAGTACTTGCTATTCAGGCAAAGAAGAAACGTCACCGAAATGCGAAAGCGAAAGGAAATAAAAACAGAGAAGGTGATGAATCAACTCGCTCCCAATCAAACAGGATGAGGTGAGTGACAGGTTTTATAATAAACAGGTTTCATACATTTATGCATGTCTGCATGTGTATCAGTGGGATACTTGATGAGGTTAGTTTTCGTCTACATGACTTTCAGGCAGTGTAGCAGAGAATTATTTGCATGTTTAAATGGAATTTAGGAACTTATCGTCATGATTTGTAAGACTTTACGAAGAATGTTTCAATTTTGTTTTCTACGGAATTCTCACATGGTGAGGTTATGTATGGCCATTTGTCGTGGTGAAAATTGATGTAAAATTTAGTGATGCATTTTTACTTTCCAGTTTTCGTATATATATGTGTGTGTGTGGGGCTGTTGTACTCACAAGATGAAACATGTAATATACAAAGTTAAAATGGAGAGGTGTCAGTGGATCCTTATTCCACAACATTATTTGTGATGTTTGGAATTCTGCATACGCCATACTGCAGGGTCTGTAATTTGTGTAAGAGAAGCACATGACTGAACATATTATAGTCTATATGTGGATCTTTAATTGTGGCATGGAGTTTGCATTGGTTATAATGGAAGCCATATGAAAAGAGGGTTGCCAGCATATCTAGCGACTGTCACGTATGTGACTCTTGTCAAAGTAAAGTTAGCAAGGTATATAGGAAGTCTGGGTATAGCCATTACACTTCTTAACTTTCTGTTTATGAGGTAGAACCTCATAGCCTTACCTTGATGGCATAAATGTTTTGCTTGACTTGTGTATCAGTAAAATGAAACCTCAGAGTCTAACCTTGCTGGTAATATGAAAGAACAATCTTTCTGGAATATAGTTTGTTTTTTTATGCATGTTAGGAACCGTGGATTCAGTTTGTGTCATTAAAATGAAACCTGGAATCCTAACCCTCTTGGATTATATGTTCTAATTTTTCATATATCTTGGATACTTCAGACTAAAATAAGGCCTCAAAGCCTACCATTGTTGATCCTGGTGTGAAATGTCTAAAGATATGTGAAGTGGATAAAACTGCCACAAAGATGTATGTAGTAAATAAGGTACTGTTTTTATAAAGGAATGTATTGCTTAGGGTAAAGAAATAATGGCACTTAAGGGTGATAGTGTATGAGGATTACTAACCCTTCATTGCCAGCTTGTGTGCACTGTATGATCTAGAATGCAATTAACCCTTTGACGCCTAATGACGATTGTGGTGGTCGTACCGCACCGCTAACCTCTAAATGTTGCATTTTATATAGTTATTCAACACACATAGGTACTGAATATTTTAAACATGGTATATACTATCTGTTTTTTCCTCTTCGAAATGCAGTTTGTTTCATAAATCTAACATATTTGGTTCCTGTATTATTCACATTTTATACAGAGGGTGTGCTAAAATTAAAAAAATTATTCCGGCGCCAAAAGGTTAAGGTTACTGTGAATGCAACACCTCTCCATCCTCGGCAGTACTTCGAATTTAAACCCAACTCTCATTGAAAGATTAAAGATTAGGCCTCAAGAGTTGGAGATCTATCACTCATGCCACCCCTGTGTATAATTGCAAAGAGACATAGAAGTCCCAATTTGACAACAGGTGAGATATTAAGGAAGCATTTAAATTGGGTGTAGCAACTTAAAGTAAAACCAGCATAAAGTCTTTGAAGAATGCTGTCCATTTACATTTTGTGAAACAGTAAAGCAATCCTTGTACAGGCCTGGAAAGGCCCTGAGGGTTCCAGGAGTTTGAAGGTACTAGATTTCAAGACATTCGGCACATGAAGGTGGTAAGGGTGTCGGCCTTATGCACCTGCCGCCTTTACCCCTGGTATCCCTGGTACCCATTTCTGTTAGATGCTGAGTCACCACCAGGGCCATAGTGTGGCTGGAAGGATTATGTCAATGGAAAAGTCCAATGAAACCATCTGGAATCAGACCCATGCCCTTCCACTTTGTAATGTATTGCCACAACCAGCAGCACTACCATGTGCCATATGTACTTTATGTGGGTTAGGTGATTTAAAGTATGAGATGTTGATTGATGATAAAAGTTCTGAATTTAAGTCCTTTTTTCCTCCCACAAATCTTTTCATTTACCATAACTGCCATGACTTTAATATCAAACTCTTTTCCTTGCAAGATTATCTTTTAGCATCGGACTAAAGTAGGCAGACTTTGAACATGGTGCTGTGTGCTTATGTAGTTGACATTGTACATAACATTCCCTAAATTCATTCCATTGGCATGTGCAGAATGCGACGATTCTTTGCTGTTCTCAGGAGCTTCTTCTATTCCTCTCTGTTATGTACTTTTTCCTGCCACCGTTCTCCACCAACTATTCTTCCATCCTCACCTCATCTTGCCATCTATTTCTTGGTCTACCTCTCAGTCTTGTTGTTCCCAAATTCATGTATACCCTTTTGGGAATTATATTTTCTTCCATTCTCTGTACACACTCACTAAATGGCAATTTTTAATTCTCAGAATTGCAGGGGTTTTTATGAGCACTACAAAATGCGGGTACCTGTAGTTAATATCAGAAAAGTAGTACGTACATAGAATATTACTGGAATTTTACCAGTACAAACTGACAGTTGTGTGTTAAGAAAGGCTAGAATGTTTTAAGATATTGTGTGTGTCTGTGAGATAAAGTTAAGCATGCTAGTTGAGTAGTACTCGCTGTAAAGAAGACCAGGTTTATAGGTGATTCCTAGGTTTCTTGGATATAAGTAGCTGGAAGTAGAGCTTCTGTTATTGGGGCTGATGGCTCCTCTAATGACTTGTAGTGACATGCATTGCTAATGAAGTTGAATTATTTGCAAGCGATGCAAGTAAATGGCCCTACTGGAACTACAGTGGTCAATTCCAGTATATTCAGTGTTATATCTGTAGAAACAGACTCTTCACTTTCAGTGGTTTTAAGAGATTGCATGTACAGTGCCCTTTGCTGATTATCATGTCTTGTTAGTTGTGCACGGATGTGGACTAAATTTCCCTATGCATTATCCCATGCTCAGGCTGTTTTACATTACAGAAGCCCAGAGAGCAATCAAAGGTATTCTGATTTACCATAAATGGTGGGCAGGGGGGTGTGTTCACACATTTCATTTTGATGCCTTCCACGTAAGTTTTTACACATCATATTTAAAGTTGGTATTGAATTGGTTTGTGGTGGGAGCTAGTGTGTTATCTTGCAGAGAAACAGTTCTCATGTAGTTGGATAAATGTTCAAAAAATAATGTCAGTATTTGTTACATACCAGGAAGAATTAGTGGTATCAGAAGTGGGTCCAGTAATCCTAGTTGCACTTATAATGCACCTGACATGAATCTTGATAACATGTAATGACATGCTGTTGATTTATTTGGGATTTTTTGTGGATCATTCGCTGTTATTCTGAGAGCTTGCACATCTTCTGAGATGAAATTGAGACTCTCTGCTAAACAGAACATGTGTTGACTCAGTTTTTTTAGTGTACACGTACCGAAGTTGCCTGTTCTAATGAGTACATCGCAGTCTGTGTCAGAGATATTGTGAACCACAGCTGCTGTATGTGGACGCTAATGCAGCTTTTGTATATCATGGCAGTGACATGGACACACGTCATGGTCGTGCAAGTAACACCAAAGATTTTCTTTGATATGTATTTGATCACCATTTTCATTCAGTTGTTTCCCTTGTGAGTTTTATTCTTGGTGTTCTCATAGTGTCCAAAATGTAGCCTGTTGTTTGAAACTTTATCCCTTATTGGAACCGACATATACATTCTTTTTTATAATTTATGTTGCCACTTCTGTAGCAGCACTATACATATCGTACAGAATTTTGTATACAGTAAAATTTATTGTATCTGGCATTGGATGATTTGGAAATTTAAATTAAATTGACAAGTACGGTTATATTTCAATCTTACATTAACCTTTTATTTATTCATTCATTCATTCCATCAGCACGTGCAGAATGTGGCGTTTCCTTGCCGTTCTCAGGAGCTTCTTCCATTCCTCTCTGTTATATACTTTTTCCTGCCACTGTTCTCCACCAACTATTCTTCCGTCCTCTTTCACCTCATCTTGCCAGCTATTTCTTGGTCTTCCTGTCAGTCTTGTTGTTCCCAAATTTTGGGAATTCTATTTTCTTCCATTCTCTGTACATGCCCAAACCAACATAATCTATTTAATCTTATTGTCTCTGTTATAGTGGGTTTTTTAACAGTTGCATACATTTCTTTCTTGGTTAATATCCTCCAATTTTCTTTTTCATTTTCATATATTACATTAACCTTTGCATTACATTATTTCAGTTGCTCATGGTAAAATTACGTTAAGTGGTCATGGACGATCGTGACCCTAAAAATGTGTGTGTGTATCAGTGCTGTGAATACAGAGATTAAGGGAGTTAAATATAGGTGTTCTGTTTTTTTATGTTGTATGTGCACCTTTTTGTGTAAGTTGTGATGAAAAGGGAATTGAAAGTGCAGCAAGGAAAACAGGACAGAATATCAATTGACAAATGAGGTGAGGGTGCTGGGTACAGTAAGATACACATGAAGCATAATGTTCTGATATCCGTAAAACTGTGATACACGGCGGTTTGGTCCCAGAGGTGGTGGATATTACAGATTTTACTGTAGCATCTGCAGATGAGTCAAGGGACCTTGTGGCATGTCTGATAAGCGGTGTGGGAACAAACATACTTAATAAGTATAATTTATATTACAGACATGCTGCCACAGCACCTTATTAATATAAGGGAATTAATTAATGAGTGTTTTTAAAATGACTTTGGCAAGGAACATCATAGCTCCATGAGGATGATCTTAGGATCGAAACATGTTGGAGCGATTTTAAGTGTTTTAATTTGAAATTTTATGTAAGTGCATTAGTTAGTGTGATAATTATAGTGTGCTGCTGTTTACCCTGGATATATATTGTGTTAGCTATGTCAGGTGCAAAGTGAAATTTACGTAAGGGACACACTTTATTTTTGGCAGTTACAGTCAAATATACGTGGGCTGTACAAAAAGTATCGGACCTTTGGTCAGCAAAAATACAGTTATTTAGTTTGACGTTTGAAACCCTAATCCCCTTCAATGTAGTCTCCTTGGTAATGCACACACTTCTTCCAGCGGTCCTGCCATTGCTGGAAACATTTCTGGAAAGCTTCTTGTGGAATCTCGTACAGCTGGGCCATTGCGTTCTGCATAATGTCTTCTCTTGACTCAAATCGGGTCCCTTTCAGTGGCATTTTCAGTTTGAGGAACAGCCAAAAATCACAAGGAGCCATGTTGGGAGAGTAGGGAGCCTGGCGAATCAGGGGAATGTTGTGTTTAGCCTAAAAACCTTGAATCAGATGCGAAGAATGGACGGGTGCATTGTCTTGATGGAGCTGCCAAGTTTCTGCAGCCCACAGTTCCGGTTGTTTGCACCGCACAGCATTACGAAGGCGACAAAGTACCCCCTTGTAGTACTGTTTGGTGACAGTTTGGCCTTGTGGTGTGTATTCGTGATGCACCACCCCACGGAAGTCGAGAAAAACGGTCAACAAAACCTTGACGTTGCTGCGGACCTGCCGTGCTTTCTTTGGCCTCGGGGATGATGAATGTTTCCATTGTGAGGACTGCGCCTTTGTTTCTGGGTTGTACCCGTAAACCCACGACTCATCACCAGTAATCGCGGTGTTCAGGAAGTTGGAATCATTTTCTACGCAGTCCAGCATGTCTTGTGCGATTTCCAGGCGAAGCTGCTTCTGCTCCATCGTTAGCAGCTTCAGCACGAATTT
>Ga0123357_10009140_pt1 | contig 12481 bp, 10 predicted proteins | sample TergutEmb28metaG_FD_89873 | JGI IMG/M metagenome (GOLD analysis project Ga0123357, IMG submission 89873) | Embiratermes neotenicus P4 segment gut microbial communities from Petit-Saut dam, French Guiana - Emb289 P4 | ecosystem: Host-associated > Arthropoda: Insects > Digestive system > Gut ... | reverse complement strand
GTTTTTAGTAAAGCTCTATGCATATGTCGGTTTGAGATTAGGCCACTAACCAAAGAAACAACTAATTATCTAGCATCACATATAAAGGCCGACCACATTATTTGACGATATGCGTCCTAAACTACATTACAGGAGTGCTGATAAGTCCTTAATCGACCGGGAAGGAAACAAGCCACATTCCCCGCATTTTATGGAATTTGGACGTTCGTTACCACATTCACAAGAGTCCACCACCTGTCCCTACTCTAGCCAAATCAATCCATTCCTCTGTCCATCACACTTTTGACAGGCGCAGCTTGTTTCCTTCCAGGTCGGGCTAAGGACTTATCAGCACCCCAGTAGTTACGAAGTGATAGGTGTAAAGTGCTGTACACGACCTAACAAAGTACAGGCAGTTTGTCTCCCAGTCTACTTTTTGCCATTTCCTAATTCTTGGTAGTAATATTTTTATGAAGGGCAGAAGGGCAAGCGTTAAAGCAGTAACACACACACACACACACACAAAAGAAAACTTTGATTAACCATTACAGTAAACACTGTAGTGCTTCTTTGGACGCTGAACCTCTTACTACGTAATTTGTTTGTCGTTTGAAAAATAATATATAATTTTATATATAAATAATTGTTTTCTGTAAAATCGATTTTTCGCAAGCGTAATGTTCATACACCGAGGGACGGTTGTATAAACGCAATGCATTTATGGAAGTCATTGTATTATGTTTTGACCATCCCCGGATATTTGAACTGTGTTGCTTAATCCAGAAATTCATTATCCTTCTTTACATTCTGATCCTGTTCACAGTCGCCGTGGGCGTAACTTCGCTAACAACATTGGCGGTGTGGTGGGGGTGCAAAGTCGATCATGGGTATTAAGAACTTTAATTTACTAAGGATTCAGGTTGGAAGGAAAACAAACATACGGGAAGGGCATTCGCCCCCCCCCCCCTTCCCAACCCCACACCCCCAAGTTACGCCTATGAGTCTCTCACAATACAGAGCGTATGCTAATTTCGCTTGTTTAAGAATAAACTCTTTACAGCCGTCTAACAACCTTTCTGCTTTTCTTTACATATTTTCCTATCAATGCAGCAGATACCATCGTCGTCATCATAAGGCATACATTTTTATGCCCCAGTCTTTTCAATATCTCTTGATATTAGCCCGCTATTCATGATTTCTCTGCCAATAACCATCAGGGCGATTCAAAAAGATGGACTCAAAGAGTCTGTACCAGTTGTAGGTGGTATGACTTGAACAGTAAACGGCGCCTCAACATACGCCAGACAGTTGGTTGTGGTATTTCAAGTTCTCTGCTCGCTTTACTGGTTGACTTGCGTGGGCTACGCTCAAAACTCTCTTGAATTCGTCTCACGTTCTCCTCTGATACACGTGGTCGGCCGGAGCTTTTGCCTTTACACAGACAACCTATTTGCTCAAATTGGTGATTCCAACGACAAATGCTCTTCCTCGTTGGAGGCTGGATGTTGAAACGAAGACGAAACGCACGCTGCACAGCAGTCGCCGACTCAGTTTTAATGAACTCACGAACGCAAAATATCTTATGCTGCATAGTAGCCATTTTGCTCTCAACTGACACTGTTGCCACCATAGATCAGAGTAGGTTGCCACGGCTGTGCGCTAGGCGAGTCCCCTAGCGGTGGTATTTGAAAATTTAGGACCTCCTCTTTCAAATGTTATGTAGATCATTCACATACAGTACATAGTTCGAGAAATATAGACGTAAGACATTGAGTCCATCTTTTTGAATCACGCTGTATTACTCCAGGTCATCATTCACAATGGAACAATTACATGCATAAGGCTTATTCTAATGATATTTGAAATATTTCAAAGCTCTCGTTATAAAATTTACACACAATTGATATACAAGCATTTACTACTAAGGTAGTCAGTCATAAATGTAGTCTTGTACTTTATATATTATCTTTGTCTATCTTGCATTCTAAAAATTCGGTAATTGAATAAAAGGAATGAATAATAAGGTATCTGTATAACTTGTTTTTAATCTTTTCCTGTCATTTATGTAACCGAATATTGCTTGGAAGGCTATTAAAGATTTTGACCCCAGAGTATGAAACTCCTTTTTGAACACAAGATAAATTTACAACAGGAAAATATAAATGATTTATGTTTCTGGTGTCTAAACCATGTACATATGCATTAGCGAGAAAGTCTTTTTGATTATCTACCAGGAACAGCATTAAAGACAATGTATACTGACATGCAATAGGTAAAATATTAAGCTTTCTAAATAAGTTTCTACATAAGGATCTCAGTCCTACATCAGACATTACCCTAACCCCTCTTTTTTATAGTTTAAGTACTTGATGCACATGTGGTGAATTTCCCCAGAAGATTATTCCATACCCAAGTATTGGATGAAAGAATGCAAAGTAGACCATACATAAAATATATGGATTTGAAGTGTGAATTAAGTTCCTTATTGAGAAGCATGCAGCACTCAATTTAGGAAGCATTTGTTCCACATGGTTTTTTCCAATTCATATGATTGTTTATATGCATACCTAAAAATTTGGTACTCTTTACTTCATCTATTACATTATCCTTATAATAAATATCCAAAGGAACATGTGCTATAGTTTTAGGTGTAAACTTTATTACATTTTTTTTGTGATATTTAATACAATTTGATTAATATAAAACCATTGATTCAGACTAGTCAGGGCAAGATCTGTTTTCTGTTTAAAGCTGTCATGATCCTTGTCAGTGAATATAACACTTGTATCATCAGCAAACAATATAGCTTTAGAAACATGTTTTACATTCATTGGTAGATCATTAATGTGTATAATAAAAAGTAGTGGGCCTAACACATAGCCTTGTGGTACTCCTTGCTTCATAATTTTCCAAGTAGAGTAATAAATTTGGTCTTTATTAATACTTAATTTTGTTCTTGGTCTCCTATTTGATAGGTAAGATTTAAACCAGTTTACGGTTGATTCCTGTATCCCATAAAGTTTAAGTTTTGCCATTAGAACATCATGATTGACAGTCACAGAAAATTCCACCAATATGATTCCTCCCCCCAATCAAGCCATTAGTGTATTATCTGTGAGAAAGTAGCTTTTTCAGTAGAGAGACCTTTCCTGAATACATATTGTTCAGTAGCAAGTATATTGTTAGCCTGTAAGTGTTGACTTAATCTACAATACATTGCTTTTTCAAAAACTTTCTTAAACACTGGTAACAAAGAAATTGGTTTGTGGTTAGCCATATTTGAAACTTCACCATTCTTATGCAAGGGGATTACAACAACATACTAAATTACGTGTGCCATTTCCTGATCGTCAACATACTCATACGCAAACTAGACGATCTGTGCTCATAACGTAGCTCAACAATTCAATTTGCTTTCACTTCACGTGCTCTTTCTACACAGAAGTGGTAATCTGTGTTCTATACAGAACCACAGATATACTAATCTGCGTACAATAATCTGTGCTGCGGAGCCTTCTAAACGATTTATGCGGTTTCTCGTAGAGGGGTGTAGGTAACCGCAAAGAAAAATAATGAAAAAAGAAGAATTCAATTTAAGTTGTACGGAATAATTTTGTAAATACTAATGCAGCTGTCATTTCCTACATTTGATATTGTACGCACGAAACGTCAGTACTGTAAACTGCAATCGAACGTCTTACAATGTGCGATATGTTGAAAGAATTGAGACAGCGCTCACAGAAGAGAAAAAAGCTACTCGCCCAAACTGTAAGTTCCGTAAGCACTACGATTGCAAGTATTTTTTTAAAGGCATGTGGCTTGCTGGGCCTGTGTGAAATATACACAACTAGTTCGTGCTTACAGATGTCCGTCTCTCTAGTGCCGATGCTAAGTATGAGTGAAGGTATATCTTTACTCCCCCATATGCCTTTATCTCATATGTGAGCACAATATTTTTTACCTTTACAGTTTATTTATATTTATTTCCATACATCCCATTTAGGTACATACCATGGAAATGGAAAAAGTCACGTAGAATATGCATCTTCAAGCAACTTATAATTGGCATAACTAATATCAGGTAGAAAAAAATAGTTGTCAACTACAGTAATAACTTAGCTAAATAAACATTATACACAAGATATTAAAAGACTGCATAAAATAATACAGTAAACAAGTTTAAAAATCACGGTCCATGTAGTAGGATTTACGTGTCCTCGTCTACGTTATATTCGAAGTTGTTAGTTGCAGAGAAGATTGGTTGGTTGGTTTTGTGGTTATTTAACGACATTGTTGTCACTGCAGAGGTTATGTAGCGTCGAATAAAAATAGGTAAGGATTTGGAAGTAGGTAGTATTGGCCCAGCATTGGCCAGAAATGATCTAGGAAAAGCAGAGGTACCTCAATCAGATCGTTGCTCTGCCAGGTGAGATTCAAACAATTTTCCTTGTGAATACAATTTAGCGTTTTTGTTACATCGCTGCTTGGTACAGAGAATGCTGATAAACAGAGCATTGAATAGACCATGTGCTTTTTAAGTATGTTGGTTGTTAAGTTCCACTTTTCTTGAGCACCATGTTTGTTGGAACTTTTTATTATGTTGTAGTTTGGAGTTTCAAATGTAGATGAACTCAGGCAAGCTCTTGGAACATCAGTAGAGGTTTCATCAAAGAAGGTCTTCCGAGAAAGCACGCCACAAGAGGAGAGGGTTCAAGAAAAAATTGTTGCAGAGGATGGCAGCACAGATGAACTAGTGTATACAGATTCTTCAACTTTCCTAAAAGTAGGTAGATCTAATAATGGCAAGTTATAATAGATCCCAAAGTTCACCATTGTATCTACAAGAGAAGTTATGCGATCCTATCTAGAACATTGAAGAGCTTCATATCATTGCAGTCTACTTATATAATGTAGGTTCTTATTTAGTTCTTCCATGAGTTCTGTACTAAATGTTTAGCCTGTTTTGCCTGTTTATGATGAATGTCTTAGAATATTAGATGAAGAGTATGAAACTATAGAGCTGATTGTTTAAATATCTGCCATCACCAGTTCATCTGTTAGGTCTGTTTATTTTTAGTGTTTGTAATGTGTGCAGTTCAGTGTTGTCTGATTAGGTCAAGTTAAGTTGTAATGATTTGGGGGATTTTTATTCTTTGTTTCATACATGCTTCTATACACACACACACTCACATTTGTAAGTTGATTATTTCACAGGGTACACAGTCATCAAATCCTCATAATGATTACTGTCAGCACTTTGTGGATACAGGACAGCGTCCACAGAATTTCATTCGTGATGTGGGACTGGCAGATAGATTTGAGGAATATCCGAAGTTACGAGAGCTGATTAAACTTAAGGTAGGTTTTACAGATGTGTTTTTATTTCTTAATATATTTTTATTTTAATATTACAAGGCAAAATGAACAAAACACATCTGTAATAATACGTGTCAGATTTTCATGACTTCTGTCAGATTGCAAGGTACTTGCAGACATATCATATGTGCACAGTACACCTGCAGCTTCTTAAATGTCCTTAATGTTTGTAGTTGTTATGATTATATTGTGTCTGAAACATATAGCTTAATTAATAAGGCTCTGTATATTATTATTGCTGAATTGTAAAAATATATTCTCTGTAGTGGTTTCCCAGTACCTACTGTTTTTTGGATCTGTGTTGGTGTTATGTGCCTTTTTTATGCCAACTGTGTTGACTGGTATCATGCTATGTTGCCCCGTGTAGTGCTGTTTGCTGTGTATCATATATTGGTGTAACATAACAAATACTGGATTGTAATTGCCTTTGTGATTTATTTAAATGTAATTAACAATTACAATGCTATGGTGGTTTTCTGTTGGCATATCTGTACCTAAGTGACAGGTCAGTGGTCATAGCCTTTAGACAATGAGCACTAACACTACATGGATAATGAAGTAACAGAGAAGATGGTTGAAACTAAGGGAAGGAACTGATATTTTACATGTCAAGTAAAACTTGGCTTCAGAGATACTGAAAGAGCCTAGCATATTTTGTGATAGCAAGCACTCCTAAGTGCTTTGATATGCTAAGAATGTTTTGCAGTATTCTAATAGTGGTTGACCTGAAGCAGTGATATAAGTGATGGTTGAGCTAAGCCAATATAGAGTAAGGTGTATTTAGACTTTTGGCTATATAAGAAAAAGATGACACAACTAAGTATTTAAGTGTTTAAATAAAGCAACCTGTTTCAACCTTTTAGGTCATCATCAGGTCAACACATGTAATATAAGACATGAAAGGGAAATACGAAAAATGACTTGCTTTTTGGGAATTAAGATCTCAATTCTACAAACCATTATCCATGTTGAAATTATGTATGGTTAAAAATAAGAGTGAAAAATAGTTACAAATAGTTAAAAAAATAAAAATGGTAAAAAGTAGGGTTGTTTTAGAGATGGGGTTGATAGGTGACAGTGTAGATGGTTCGAACTGTTATTCCTGCAATCTATGGATATTTGGTATAGGTGATGGAACCTGGTGGTAAAAGATGTTTCTATATTCGGGCTGGGCTAAGCCTTTGTGGAGCATCCGGTCTTGTTACTTTTCTTATGTTACATGTGTTGACATGTCAGTTTATTAGACACTTAAAAATTTAATTGTGTCCACTATTTCTTACATAACTATTAGTCTGATAAACACAACGGGGATGTCCAACCTTACAATTATTTAGACTTGGTTATGCAGAACTTGTGGGTGGCTGTGTTATGTATAAGATCATGAGTCGATGTAGTAACATGTCTGTGATTTTAGGATGACCTGATAGCACACACAGCAACACCACCTATGTACCTTAAAACAGAGCTTCAAACTTTTGATATGAAGGAGTTAAACAGCAAGTTTGATGTAATTCTGGTTGAGCCGCCTTTGGAGGAATATCAGCGAACAATGGGTGTAACAAACATGCAGTTCTGGGGCTGGGACCAGGTAAGGTCCATATTGTGAAGTGAGGTCATAATATGCCTGTACTGTATAAATACAGAAGGAGTCCTTGACTAAGAAACTTGAATGCACTGCTATCACCTATTAAGTGAGTTTGCTTCTGCAGCTGCAAGTGGTGGCTTGACTGATTACCTGCCAGAGTAAAATGCTATTGTAGTTTCTTGTTGAAGTCTCCAGTGCTATGGCCTATGGGTGTTTGCTTCCAGTGGTGCATCCCTGCAGCATTAAATTTTCCATTTTTGTTTTTTCACACTTGACTATAATGCAGTTGTGCTTTTTCTGTACGATGTTAATGATACAGTTTGTAATTTACTTCAGATTTAGTTCTTCTGGGTGAGGACACCATGAAGTTTTATAGATGGATACCAGTATTTCAGTGAAACTGCTGCCTCCATCTTCAGGGTCAGCTTCCTGTACTTCCCTGCCTTTGCCTTTCATTTTGCCTTTCTCTGATGCATATTGTGGCAGATTTATGTGACTTTGCTTTTGTTAATGTTGCTTCTCTCTCATCTGCATAAGAACAATAAAGCAAAATAAGGCAGTCAGCATCAGTATTATTGTGAAGAATGTACTTGACTGTGTAATATACCCACAGTCACAAAACAGTGAACCTCTTTACATCAGCCTTCTAATTTTAGTCAATAATGATATGTGAATGGAAACTGGCAGAAATAAAGTTTATTAATAAGTGGCAATCATAAGTTTTTCTTGTGTTTCATTTTATTTGTTTTGTCAATATGTAATTTGTTTTCTTACCGTTACTTAATAATGTGTGAAGTTCGTACTCTGAATTTATTTCCCCCACCAGATAATGCAGTTGGACATTGGAGAAGTAGCAGCAACTCGAAGTTTTGTATTCTTGTGGTGTGGATCATCAGAAGGTTTAGATATGGGCCGCTTTTGCCTCAGAAAGTGGGGATTTCGGCGTTGTGAAGATATTTGTTGGATACGAACAAACATAAATAACCCAGGACATTCCAAAAATCTTGAACCCAAGGCCGTCTTCCAAAGAACAAAGGTACATCATGCTCTTATGAAATTGGTGCTAGGAAATGCTACAGAAAATTATTGCATTTTAGTACAAAATGTATGCTTGTATTGTTCCAGGAACACTGCCTTATGGGAATTAAGGGCACAGTGCGTCGGTCAACAGATGGGGATTTTATCCATGCAAATGTTGATATTGACCTTATAATATCTGAGGAGCCTGAATATGGGTCTTTGGAAAAGCCAGTTGAGATCTTTCACATTATAGAACATTTTTGCTTGGGACGTAGGAGGTAATTTTTAGAAGTTATATGCTCGTGGAAGTACCCAATGTTTACTTGAGATAATTTTTTCTTTACAGTGTTTTTTTCAGAATTGGGATAGCACTGGCAATATTACAGCTATTCTACTGGTTGTTTGGTTGTGGATCAGAGGTTAATTTTTGGCAGGGGCAAGAGACTGTGTTTTCTGTAGTGTCTGAACTGGCCCTGGGACTCTCCAGTCTCCTATACAGTGGGTTATGATGCAGCATTTCATTTGCCCCTCAGAAGTTATTTATGAGTACATATCATATGAGTTTTTGTTGTGTTTTGCACCATGAGAACTTAAGAAAAATTTTACAACATCGTCACTCCATTTAGTGCTTTCATCTGTGTAGAAGTGACAGTGCAACTGGTAAATTAATAATATTGCAATTGGTAGGCTTTTGTAAAAGTTATGCAGGAAAATTATAAATGGGGGGAAAAAATCAGATTTTACAGTCTGAATCCTGTTTGTCTGTTCTGTCTGATCTTGTGTGTGATACATGCATGAATATATGTTGAGGTTCTTACATGTTGTTTGAATGAACATATCCATCTGTTTGCTACAGAATTTTTATTTCTAAACTCAAGTCTCTTATTCTGTGCAGATTACACGTATTTGGTCGAGATAGTACTATTCGGCCAGGTTGGCTAACAGTAGGTCCTGAACTTACCAACAGTAATTTCAATGCAGAACTTTATGCAAGTTATTTTACAAATGGACAAGCAACCACTGGATGCACAGAGAGAATAGAAGCTCTGAGACCAAAGTCACCACCACCAAAAGGAAAGGGAGCTCCAGGTGGACGGGGAAGAGGAGGTCCATCCCGGGGAGGCTTCTCACGTGGTCGTGGAAGAGGCAGATAAGGGTAGCTTGGTGCTTGGAAAGCTGAGTGTTTCATGTAAAGTTGCAGACATGATGTCATAGTCATAACTTTATGCTATGAAAATTATAGTGCACTGCACATAAATTGTTTGTAAATATGTAACATAGAGTTACCTAATATGGACCAGTGTGTAGTGCAAAGTACAGTGTGTCTTAAAAGTTCCTGTACTCAGAGGTTGAAATTTTGATGTTTGGCTAATATACCTATTTTGTTGCCATGCTTTACTTTTAAGAGTGTTGGCAGCCCTGTAGAACTTTTCAGAAGCATGTGTAGGTGGCATGACAAGTTAGTAGCCTTGGGGAAGTGAGTTGATGGTCGGTTAGGTTAGAATGGGTGTAATGAGCAGTCACAGAATTGCTTTGCTGGAAGCGATTGCTTCAGAAACCTGTTTGGCATTTTTCACAACAAATGGGAGTGTCACGTGGACTCACACTTAAGACTGTGAAATGTTTATAAAATGTTGTGTGTTCTGAGTAAAGGTGGTTTAGGAGCTAAGGCCATCAGACACAGGGAAGCGCCATCAATATTGTAAGTGGTTTCTTGATTCCATTTACAAAAATGTGTCCACTCTGGATAAGACTTTCTTTACAGTCACAGCATGGTTTCACCTGAGTGAATACATCAGCTCTCAGAACACATACATTTGGGCTGTGGAAAATACCCTTATCTTATGTGAAGTACTGCATCATACTGAGCAAATTGTTGTTTGGTGTGCTGTATCATATAAGAGAATTGTGGGAACCCAGTTTTTTGAATCCACTGTAGATGGTGAGATCTTTGTTCAACAGTTTGTAGCTTTGTTAGAACTGGATGAACATGACCGCTGGTTTCAGCAAGATGGTGCAACCTCACACACTGTTAATGAAACCGTGAATGTGCTCTGGGACGTCTTTGGTGACTGTCTCATCTCTGAAAACATATGGCCATGATGTTCCCCTGATTTAACCATGCCAAATTTTTTTTCTGTCGTATCACTTAAAGGAAAGAGCTCATAAAGATAATTCCTGCACACAGAATGACTTCAAGGTGGCAATTTGGCAGGCAGTGAAACAAATGTCACTCCTACAATGTTGAGAGGCATGTTGTGGAACATCTGCAGTTTTGTGGAATTGTGCCTGCAAGTGACAGATGGACATGTCCAGCACCTGTTATGAACTCCATCACTGTATTATATGGATATAGACTGTGTGTATATGTATGTGTGTGTCATATTGTCATATTCAGGTACGTAACTGTAAACACTCTCATCTAATAAATTCATTAACTTTGAGTAGAGGAACTTTGTATACAATTTCTGTAATTTGGAAAAGATAAATTTACTTGCCAGCTTGATGAGTGGATTAGTGTCATGTGTAGATTAACCCAAAATTATGCAAGTATGGGTACTGTGCTCATACGATTGTAGTACTATTTATGTGCTCATTTTTATGCTATTTTTGAAGATGGTTTCACACAGAATTGATTAGGTTTCTACACTAAAATATGATATATTTTTGTAGTTTGTGAAAGTCTGAAAGAAGTTATTTTTTATTAAACTCATATAATTTGTGCATGCTACATTTTTTAATGTATAAGGAGAGAGTACCTGTATATGTAGGGTAAATTAATTGATCAATTGATTTTAAATTAACTCAGCTGCTGTGGCTGTTTTCAGATTAGGGTTAAACAGTATCAGGCCAAGAAGTGTGATTGTTTCCTTTGCAATAAAGTGCTTACAAAAACAGATTGGTCTGAAACAGATGAAGTAAGTGGTGAAATGAAGAATATTGTGTAAAGGGGCACTTGGTCATTCTCTCTCATTAGCTAGAATTGTTAGGATAATTATACCATTGACATTATGATGTGCTGGCTATGTAGGAGGCAAGAAATATATACGTCATTGTGATGAGGAACCTCCAGAATAGTGGCTGTTAGAAAAATTAAGGAAATAGGAGGGTAATACTGCACACTCCTTGATTGCAGGTGTATTTCTGTGCACATTTCTGCTTGTTTGTATAAATTACTATGGCAACTGTCATGCTTTATGGTGTAGGTTCCTTGCTCATTCATGATGGCGCTTGCATAGGTGTGCAGATTAATATACATGGGGTAGCATCTGTCCACCTGTTTCACTCAGTGGCTACATAGATATTGTATGATATGGAATGTATGCTGACTGTGTACTCCTCACAATGTTTAGAACAAAGTATTGCTGCCCTGTATTGAGTCTGGAGAGGGTGATATGTGTGCTGATGAATAGTTAAAGGATACAACTAAAAGTAACAGCATTACCCCGCAAATATCGAGGGTTTGTGGTATTAAAATTGATCTATCATACGTTTTGGGATATGAAGTGACTGGAACATATGTATCAGTGATTTTGAATCTATACGTTTGGTTTATTTAGCTGTACTGTCATTATGTAGATGGTGTTGTACTGATTGCCCTGGTGAGTGAATTTGAATATGGTGAACTTTTGGAATGGTAATTGACAAAGGCAAACTAAAGTATTCAGAGAAAATACTGCCTGCCATTGAGTTAATTATCATTTGGTAATGACATTTTCTTACATTAACAATAATTATTTTGTCGTAATCCTTTTAATGTGATAAGGGGTTACTGTTTCCCTGTACTTTTTACCTTTTTGATTTCTCACTCACTAAGGAAACAGCTTGGATCACACCAAGTTGCATTACTGTGTTTGAAGCTTTATAGTTCACTTCAGACATTCTAATTGTATGGAGAAAAGTGCACCATGGCAAAGTCTGTCTTGTTTTATTGAGAAGACAAAAAAACTTAGGGTGGCTGTGTAAGAAGTACCAGTATATGTAAGGCAGACATTGAAATGCCTACCAATTTTGATAGGAAATGTTATGGAAACAGATTCCTTATGAAAGTGTGGGTAGAAAAATGTCAAAAGTGTATTAAAGAAGTAGGAATTTTCATTAAAATTTAGATCTATTGGCAAAGTTTTGTTGAAGAAGTATTAAGTGCAAAATATTCATGGTACTGCCAGAATAAATGTGAGGATGGTTCATGTTAGAAAAAGAACATGGTCAGACAAAATCATGTAAGTACTGTACAGGGAGAGTAAAGTAAATGCATTTACCAGAGCAATGGCAATGGGTCTACTGGCATTAGACATTGTTCTTATATTTTGACATATAATCCTTATTTCTACAAATAAATTGCCCCTGTCAGTGCAGTAGAATTTATTTCTGAAATCACACAATTTAAATGTGCCTAACTGGATACTTGTTGTCCCAAGGACACTGATGTCCGTAGGTGGAAGTGTGTCATAGTAATGATGATGTTGAGGAAAGTGGGCTGTATGTGGAGGAGGAGGAGGAGGAGGAATTGGGGGGGGG
>Ga0123357_10009139_pt1 | contig 12481 bp, 5 predicted proteins | sample TergutEmb28metaG_FD_89873 | JGI IMG/M metagenome (GOLD analysis project Ga0123357, IMG submission 89873) | Embiratermes neotenicus P4 segment gut microbial communities from Petit-Saut dam, French Guiana - Emb289 P4 | ecosystem: Host-associated > Arthropoda: Insects > Digestive system > Gut ... | reverse complement strand
TGTTCAGTACGCCCAAAACGGAGAGGCGAACGAACCTAAAATAATCAAGAAACAGGATTTCGAGGTAAATTTACGTGGCTGTTTAGACGTTCTATCGGCTGTTGTGAGCACGGAAATGTAACTTAAAAGTCTTGTAAAACGCGACGATTTCTTGACCAGCTGCGCGCCTCCTGGGTAATCGGGACGCAATATGCTCCTTGCAGAAGATTCGGGGTTCCAATTTCACAACCATTCAACACAGCGAACCATTCTCATTAATTTTATTGTCAGCAGTCACAGACCATGAGGTAAAGAAGGGTAATTTATTGCACGTACTGACCTCTAACAGGTCAATCGCTCCTGTGCCAATTACCCCTTTTCTTTCCACGAACATGTTCAGTGTGAGAGACAGAGTCATTAGGAAACTCCAGTTTCATGTTCATTAGTCTTTTGAGCTCTCTCCCCTTTCCTAACATCGCTAAGGCAAGGTTAATTACACCTTCCTCAATTTTCAAGACAAAGCAAGCGTTGAAAATGAAGAGGAATTTAATTTGTAGTACCTGACTCCACGGAAAATCGTCCTTTTAGGGATTCTTACATGGTATAGAAATTTCGAGTATTTTATAGAACACGGCGCTTCATTGTGGAGTCAAAAGTCTCCTGTTGCCTTCTAAAATAACTCAGATTAATACAGAGTAATATTAAACTCATTATTTAATATTATCCCCCTATAAGTACAGGTTTTATAGGTGATCTCTTCTCTTTAGAATTTTCTATTACATTTTTGAATGCAGTCATCGTACACTCCATGCATGCTGTATGTCTCACTTATCAGTTAAAAAAAATACAAATCATGTAGCGCCCCATTACACAATTTTCTCCAGTCTTCTGTCACTTCATCCCACTTTGATCCGAATATACACCGCTCTTCCTAAACACCCGACATAACGCATACCTTCCTTAGGTGCAAGAGACCAAATTTCAAACCAACGTGGAACAAAATCAACAGGCAAAATTAGATTGTCATCCGTTCCGTTGATTACACAGCTGGAAATAACTTGGGAAATTGTGTTATAAACAGGACGATAGCAAAATTTCATACATTTTACCTGTTGTACGTAAAATAAAAGCAAAGTATTTTTATGCGTTTATGAAATTATTAAATTTCTAGCACCCTCACGCCAAGCAAAACGCACAAAATTATTCAATAACACCAAAGGAGAAAGAATTTCTACAGGTATTCCATAATGAAGCAGAAATTCTTCCTCATTATTTACAGGAAATTCCGGCCATGTTGTATCTCCCACGGGGCCTGGGCTTTATTATAGGAAAGATCATAAGGCATTCTGAAGTGTAAAGTAGCACTGAGGCAGGTTATTTTTCCAATGCATCGGGTTTTTCCTTGCCAGTTACGATTCAACCAACTCCACAAACTCATATACAATCGGGGGCTGGTACGAGAGTGCACATTATCAAAGGACAGAGCCTCACACTGCCGCTGCAAGCACATGACGGGGAAGTTATGCGGGGTATCGCTTCTGTTTGGAAGGACTGAGTGAGAAGTACAGAGTAGAACTGGATGAGAACTGACACTGGGATTTTTCTGAAACCATACTCAGGTCAGCGAAAGAATAAACACGAGTCTGCCTCCTGCTCCCCTACCATCATACATCACACGCCTCCCTTACTCAACACCAACAGCATGTCCGATAAGGCAAAGACAGAGAGAGGGAGAGAGATAGAGAGAGTGAGAATACATGAGCGAAAAAGGGAGAAACTTCGGGATAGGACGAAATAAGGAAGTAGCAGCTAGGTGGTTGTGTGGGTGGGTGGGGGAATCTGTGTTCTTTCTGTGACTCGAGGGTAACAATTAACTTCGCCAAGTACATAACGCCTACATAAATACTCTTATACACAAGGGGATTCAATAGTCACATCACCACAACGTACACTGAAGTTGCATGAAACTACTCGCACTCTGACGACGTCTATGTTTTTAATTTTTGGTTGCCATGGTAACGCAACTGTAGGACATTCGTGTATAAAGTGTATTTAACAGTTTTACGGTAATGTTTTGATACTGTTTCTTATATCACTTACTTACTTACTCACTCACTCACTCACTCACTAACTCACTCTATGGAGCAGAATTCTTCTTGAGTACTAACCGGTTTTCAGCCAGTTAAGAAATTCCCCCCATTTTACGGACCCAAAGGTTCATTACCGCATTCACAAGTGCCCGCCACCTCTCCCTATCCTGAGCCAGATCGATCCAATCCATGCCTCACATTCCACTTTCGGAAGATCTATCTTAATATTATCCTCCCACCTACGCCTGGGTCTTCCAAGAGGTCTTTTTCCCTCAGGTTCCCCACCAAAACCCTGTATGCACCTCTCTCTCCGCCATACCTCTCACATGCTCTGCTCACCTCATTCTTGATTTTATCACCCCAACAATATTGGGTGAGGAGTACAAATCATAAAGCTCCTCATTATGTAGTTTTCTCCACTCCTCTATTACCTCGTCCCTCTTAAGCCCAAATATTGTCCTCAGTACACTGTTCTAGAACATCCTCAGCTTATGTTCTTCCCTCAGTGTGACAAACCAAGTTTCACACCCATACAGAACAACAGGCAAAATTATACTTTCTTGTATAACTTATTTAAAAAAAGAACCACCACGTGCAAACTAGTTCTGCAGCGAAGGCTGTCTCCAGCTTAATGCAAACCCGAACATATTTCCCTTCTCTGAAACGGCCAGATCGTGCACCTGACCACCCAACGTCATGTGTAGTCCATAACTGGATCGTGTGGACCAATGTCCCACTCCCCCATAAATTTTCATGACGTGGTTCATTAAGAACAGAGATGAAGTTTTACATGTAAATTTTTCCTAACTAAAATAATGACTTAATATTTTATGCACTGTGCACGATGCAAAATTCAACCCGTCTAACCAACTTTTCATGCACTGAGAAGTAAACACATTCAAGTCACAGCTTTACTACATGTTTCCGCACTCTCGGGGTGCCATCAACAGGGATTAACTTATATTGACACAAGTAGAGCCTTCGAATTGGTCAAATGTGTAAAACAGAAGGGAATATCAGAGTGTCAGTTAAAACACACACCACCTCGTAAAACGTGAAAATGTTAAAAACGATAGTTTGAGAGTTTTTGGGCTAAATTTACGCTGTGTCATGGGCCCCACAATGTTCATCGGAAGGTCAGGGGACGTCTAGAAGCCCAACTCGTAACCCAATATGGGTACAGTACAGTACAATACAGTACAGTAGAGAGTACAGTACAGTACAGTACGGTATACAGTATACAGTACAGTACAGTACAGCACAGTACAGTACAATACAGTACAGTAGAGTGTACAGTACAGTACAGTATACAGTATACAGTACAGTACAGCACAGCACAGTACAACACAGTACAGTACAGTACAGTACAGTAGAGTACAGTACAGTACAGCACAGTAGTGTACAGTACTGTACAGTATAGTACAGTACAGTACAGTACAGTACAGTACAGTACAGTACAGTATACAGTATACAGTACAGTACAGCACAGCACAGTACAGCACAGCACAGTACAGTACAGTACAGTACAGTGGAGTACAGTACAGTACAGCACAGTAGTGTACAGTACTGTACAGTATAGTACAGTACAGTACAATATAGTACAGTACAGTACAGTACAGGTCCTGCATTCGATGTAATGTGAAAAAATAACGATACTGCGGAATAGGGTTAACGTATCTGACGGAATACTCTAAATGGAGTACATCGAATGCAGGACCCGTAACTATTCTTGGCCCCATTACAGGACTGTACCTATATTGGGGTACGAAGTGGGCCTCTAGGCGTCCACTGACCTTCGGGTGAACATCCTGGAGCCCATGACACAACGTAAATGGAGCCAAACCTTTCAATCTATTGTTTTTCACTTTTGAACATTTTACGAGGTGATGTGTGTTTTAACTGAAATTCTGATGTGCGTCTCTACTGTACATTCCGAACCAATTCGAAGGCACTGCTTGTGTTAACTTATGGATATCCCTGATGCTGGCACCCCGGGAGTGCGGAAACATGTAGCAAAGCAAACTGGGTATCGAATGTGTTTATTTTTTAGTGCACGAAAAACTGGTTAGATAGGTTGAGTAAACAAATGACATTATTATAAATTTGAGTGACAAATTACCATTTCGTCACCGTTGACACCAATTTTGAGCTTCAAAATGTAATAAAAATGTCTAAAGTTAACACTTGTCAGAACCGCGCATGTATTGGAGATAAAATCCAAAAACGGAGGGCAAAATTAACTTATTACAAACAGATTATTTAAAAGAGATTTGAAACTCAAGAAAAAATATTTACATAGAAGATGATAGCTTTTTATATGCTCGTAGCTGTCAGTAAGTTTTTTCTTAAAAAATGCCGCAAAGGGTCCGTGTGGAAAAATCATTCTTCTAAAATATATTCACGCAAATATTAACCTAGGAGGTACTGACATAATTCAGAGATACCGAACAAATATTTAGACACGATACCAAAATATCTAAACGAAATAGAAGGTACAACGTTTACTAAACCAAACAAAGTTGCACATCGAATACTTTTGTTGACTTAATTTAACACGCTGTAAGGTTGTCAATAAATGGGAAGGTTTCGAATTTAAGGGACGTCAGTGGTGCCATCAGTGTACCAATGCCGCATGTGCATGCAGGGACAGGGTGAAATCACACAGACCGTCTGTATGGGTATCTGGTGACACGGTCAGGACTCGAAAACAGCATCTACTCAGTACGAGTCCAGGGCGTTAATACCAAGCAACTTCCTCGGCCTCAGGATTATAATTTTTTCTGAATTCCTCAACACATTTTAATACACAGCAAACGCCAAATACAAATGTGGAAACTTAAGATGTAACTAAATTGTGTAACAAAATTGATACGTGCTTCAGAATTAACATTTGCCAATACTTCCTCTTGGTTACGGAAACGCCACGTCTCCGTTAGCTGCCGAAAATTCGTTCTTTTGACCAAACACTAACCAATGGAAAACTTTCTATATACTTGAACATGTAAGTTTAAAGAAGGAACCATCGAATCTTTCACTGTATAATACTTCTTAAAATTTTTACCTTTGTTTTGAAAATTGCTATAAATTTTTATGTACTTTTCAGACAAAAAATAAATGATTTTATGAATTCAGTCTACGGTTGCAACAATGTCGCTCCAAAAAATAAAAACATAATTCTGTTTAGACAGATACAACAACAGACTATTAATAATGACTGTGTTAGATAATGCGTAATTTTATTGTCTAATACTTGTTACACGTTTCGCCTATCTCACGAAGCAATCTTCAGGCACAAGTATCAGAAGTGTAAGAGACATAATGTGCTTATACACAGGAGCGTTACTAGTTAAAAGAAAACCAGTGATGTTTAGAGCTACAAAACGCTTACCGCTTACGTTTCTGAAACTCGTGCCTCATAATGGCTTTAAGAAGAAGTAGAAACGTGTAGAACGTGTTAGGCAATAAAATAAGGTATTTTATACAATTAGTTCTGACTTATGTCTATCGTTTTGTGTGTCTATTCACTCAACACAAAAGGATGTTTCGACTTGAGAATAACACTCTTTGCTCAGACTGGCAGTCGCAAGGGGCACAGTTTACGTCACTTACCTGAACGTTTAGTGGCAGTCTGACGACGTCACTCGAGCGGCTTCTCCGACGTAACAGCGACTCGCGACGCGTCGCTCACTGTTTTTATCCTCAATATGTGCGCAAACTGGTCGGCGTCTCATCTACAGACCTGCGTCGTGACGGTCTGGTTTTGAGGGCGCACAGTGGCGTCACTGTGAGCATCTGCACCTACAGCAGAGTTGATCAAAGTATGAGCCGACATTCTGGGTTCTGCGTATTGGATATTTAACTGGCAGCAATTCAAAATATGTCACTGTAGATTTTTTTTTTTTTTTTAAAGCGAAAAATAATTTGGCACGTAAAAAATTCCTCCCGGGTACTGATGAAAAATAAATTTGCCCATTTTAATTTTGTTTCATCTAGAACTTAAAAGAGCATGATCAGTACTGAAGCAAAATATCTGGGCATGGCGTTTCATTTTTCGAAAAATCTCATGCTTGTACTTACAACACACTAGATTTTGTTATATACTGCTTGCAGTTCACAGTAAATGACCACGATTTTTTTACAAACAACAAATTAAAAAAAATCTCGAAAATACCTTAGCAAAAAATATTATTTTTTAAATCTGCTTACAGTTTATATGGAATGATGGAAATGAAATTACAAAATAAGTAAATAATTAAATACATATGTAGGCACACCCACATTAGAGATAATCCGTTAGCAAAGTACACAACGTTCTGCAGTTATGAGTTCTTTTGAATCTGATTCACAAAATATCATAAGCACATACTACTCCATCTCTAGCAAAAGAAAGTGGCAACCCTTACAGACAGATATGAACTTGGAAATTGATATTCCGTAGCCTATAATAACAACAATTTTACTAAACAAATTTATAGTACTGAATCAAGAATTTAATCGCAGTGAATGGCCAATTTTATACACTTTAAAGAGAACTATATCTATGACCGTATGTACTGCGGCCACTTTTGGAATGGTAACTGGCAGGGGATTTCCGAGGTACTGGGGGGAGAGAACTTTCCCAGCGCCACCCCGTCCACCACCAAACACAAGCGTATTGAGCACGGATCAAACTCGACTAAGTGTGTCACTTAACGACGCTGCTGAGTGCAGAGATTGTTTTGCATCGGTGATAGACGACTGAATGAGCAGGGAACAATGGTGATGAGACACTGAACCGGGAAGCTCGAAGTACTCGGAGATTTTTTTTTATTTTGTACAATGACCAACCGATGCACAATTAATTGACCGATTATCACACTCCTCCTACACGTGTCGACACTATCGTGTCATCTCAGGGAGCTCGTATTTAGTACCTTTCCAAGTTACACCAGTATGTCGAATGCAGTTTTTGGTAACACAATTTAAAATTCAGATATTTCATATAGGTTTTATGCTGTTGAAATCTCAATATTTAAAATCTTTAAAATATTAAAATTGTCCTATTTATAATAAAATGGGCTAAAATCATTTGTTGCTATAATTCTCTCCGCGATATAACGTTTATACATCCATTAATAAAGTCCATATTTATTATAGATTGTATATACAGCCACCACACAGACGGACTTCATGAGAATTAAACAAAATTATTTGAACCCATTTCGTTACAAATAGGACAATTTTAATATTTTTAAAGATTTTAAATACGGAGATTTCAGCAGCATAAAACCTATGTGAAATATCTTAATTTTAAATTGTATTACCAGCAACTGCTTTTGACACACTTGTGTAACTTGGCAAGGTACTAACTACGAGCTCCTTGAGGATGACATGATAGTGTCGAAACATGTAGGCGCAGTGTGATAGTTTGTGTGTTTCAGAACAGGGTGTTGAGGAGAGTATTTGGACCTAAGAGGGACGAGGTAACAGGGAATGGAGAAAATTACATAATGCGGAGCTTAGGGATCTTTACTCCTTACCCAATATTGTGCGGGTGGCAAAATCGAAAAGAATGAGATTGGCGGGGCATGTGGCGCGTATGGGGGAGAGGAGAGGTGTGCACAGGGTTCTAGTGGGGAAACCTGAGGGAAAGAACCATTGGGGAGACCCAGACATAGATGGGAGGACAATATTAAGATGGATCTTCGGGAAGTGGGAGGGATGGAGACTGAATGGAGTTGGCTCAGGATAGGGACAGATGGCGGGCACTTTTGAATACGGTGATGAACTTTTGGGTTCCACAAAGTGCGGGGAATTTCTTGACTAGCTGCAGAACCAGTTAGCTTCTCAAGAAGGACTCTGCTCCATGGCGTAAGTAAGTATTACCAGCAACTGCATTTGACATACTTGCGTAACTTGACAAGGTACTAACTACGAGCTCCTTGAGGATGACACGATAGTGTCGAAACATGTAGGAGCAGTGTGATAGTTTGTCAATTAATTGTGCATTGGTTGGTTATTTTACAAAATAATGAAAGATGCACGGCACAGGTATTAAAACAAAAAAGTACTCGTAGAAGAGTCTGTCTCAGTACCAGTTTTTCCAAAACTTGTCTCAGACGCAAAGAGTAGCGATGAAACCAGGGGATCATTGGTGACAAGCCAGGGAATATCCAATCGCCTGAGCCACAGCATGGTGTAGTATCCTCAGACTGCGGTATCGGTCTACCGAAGCGATACAGACGGCAGCGCGTAGATGCGAGTGCTTACATAGAGTACATAGTGTATGCAAGGTATGTATTTTATCTATGCGAAATTTGTATGTAATTTATGCAACGCTTGTACGTGTGTAATTACGTAATGTAATGTACTTACGTAAAGTATGTATGCCTTCCGCCAGCAAGATCATCATATTTGCAGCAACCGTCACTAAGCATCAGTATGTGACGTCACGCATCTGCCAAACACAGGAACAGAAAATGAAGGAAATCTATACATCCATTTTGGATACAAGGAGGGAAGAATATATCGTGAAGCCTGTGTGTATGTTGGTCATCCGTACCTCAACCCAAAACCGGCCAATATAAGAAGATGACCAACTTAAAGAAAATAATGTTAAGATGTCCCACTTTTTAATTTAGGACGACTACATACTTAAAAACTACGTTATATTTCTTTCGTTAAAGTGTTAGATGTTTTGAAGTTCGTTATTTTGTTTGTGACAAAGCGAAAAATTCCGCATTCTTTATTTCACACCAACGGGTATGAATGGAATACAAATTGTTCTGACCAATGAACATAGAAAAACAGAGCAGACATATTGTAAACAGAATTAAAAGAAGATATGCCATTAATTTAAATGGCAACTACTGATATATCTAACGCAAATAAACAATACAAAGGGTAATTATCAGGTCGCATAAACACATCTAGGACGAATAGCTTGAGCGATTTATGTCTGTAGAGCTGGGACAAAAATATGCATTTCTTTGTGTGGCCAACGCACAAAACTTACAAAACCACAGCCTCAAACGTAAACATGTTAAAGCTACACAGGTGCATAATGTCTCCAAGTCATCTGTAACCATTCCAGACGAACCCCACTTCCCACCTCCACAAGTCTCTAAACATCGATCCCATCCCCATTCTCATCCACCGCCTTACGGACGAATTTTTCTCTCATTACCCCTCACACCCCAACGCCCTAGTCCAACAAACACGGAATTATACTCTAGCTGACCTGACTAACTTGCACAAAAAATATAAGCATAAACACACGAAGCATATACTGCTTTAATTAGCTTACCGGAAGTCACAGCGTCTTTTTTTTCTGTTCATAATTTATCACTGCCGTTATTTGCATATGTATTTATATACATATTATTCAGCTCCATTAGTGCCATAGTGTAAATATTTATTCAAATGGGTTGAAGGAAAAATTTTGTAATTTATCCTTATACACGCTGTATACACTGTCTGTGTAATAAATCTCTTTAAAAAAGGTGCACAAATTATATAAGTTTGGTCATATCTAAATTAACACAAAAACACTTCTAAGTTTCGTCAACAGAGTGGCCAATGATGGTAATCGTCCCAGCAACAAAGGAGGCCAAATCTAAACACTATTACCTCCCTGTGTCAGTGTGTACCTTGAACAGAATTATACAGGATGTTTCTTTGAAAGCGAAACTACTTGTCGTAAAGTTGACATTACTGCTGCACAGCGAACGATGACGCTACCCTCTACACCGCCCTCAGATCGCGTTAAAAACACCGTGTAGGATGTCACTTATTTTTCTGTAAGAGAGCGGTCAGGACTGGGACAGCTTTCATCGTGTTCTGTCCACATCGCTTTAAATTCGTTTTAACTGTTGCCTTATGATTCCCAGCCGACGTCCTCTCATCAGACGATGTAAATACATAAAACAGGCAACATTTGTTTCAAATTACAACAAAAATTATCTTCTTTTAAATATTTAAAAGAACTGAACAAGAAAGGTATTAAAATACACAGGATGTTGGAAAATCCGAATCTACCCACTCGGCCGATGAAATTCGTAATGAAAATTCGGGACGAAAAATCCATTGATGTAATTTGGAGCAGTAAACAATTTTCGCGGAAATTACGCTTCAGGATGCAACGTAGTCGAGTTTAGGGAGGAAGAAAGAGGCAAAAAGAAAGTAGGAACAGAAAGTAAGCAAAAGAAATAAACAAAGATTTACGTTACAGAGTTACAATAAAGTACAACCGTGTATTTTCGTTACAGGCCTATACGCAGGCACGTTAAGACTGATGTCGATGTCAGATCTGTCTGCACGCCACTGCACGCACAGTATCATCTGCAGCCTTTTCCAAACACTGCATCTTGTAATCCCCGAGACGCCTCGTTGCGGGTCGCAGTCCCTTCCGACCGGAACAAGACTACGTGAGTGATGAGTTAATTCCAGTTACACCGCTTCAGTGTTGCCACGACAAGTGAGAGCTGCAGAATCAACTGAGCTGCAGAAGCACAGTAAGAATGTTAATTGTGCGGGTAATCCTCGAGCATTCTTTCAAAAAGTTGCGTTAATTACGTAATTCTTAAGAATTCTTTTAGGGAAATTACGTTAGTTCTATTGGTGACTATCCAGTAACTTTTGAGAGGATTTACATTAATAATGTTGGTAATTCTGCAGTGCCATTTTACAGAATTACATTCATTACATTGGTAATTCGTTTAAAAAAGTTATGCTAATCAGGCAATTCTCAACTACTGTTTTAAGGAAATTATATTTATTCTGTTGGTATTACCCAGTATTCTTTCAGAGAATTTACATTAATTTTGTTGGCAATTTTCCAGTACCCCTTTACAGAAACACTCTGATTACATTTGTAATTCTCCAACCACTCAACTTCGCACTATATGGAGATGAGTGTTCAATCTCACTCCCTGAACGCTCCCTGGCACCCGTCAAATAGGAGACTGGGTGAACCCTACAGCTGTTCTAGCCAGTTTAGAAAAGACTAAAATTTTTTGCTCCTGCCAGAAATCGAAACCTGGATCGTCAATCACGGTAACTCCACTAATTGGGTAGTAATTTTCAAGTATTCTTTCGCTACAGCAGGGTCAATTAGGTTGGTAATTTTTGGTACCGTTCCATGGGAGCGGTTTGAATTATACGGGTAATTTTAAAGTAACTTTTTCACAGAAGCTGCGTTTAATTGCTGAAAATTCTGCAGTATTCTTTCAGAGAATTTATATTCATTATGTTGATAATTCTCAAGCATTCCTTCGAAGAATTTACGTTAATTATGTTGGCAATTTTCCAACTTTTTTACAGAAGCAGTGTTAAATTATGTCAGAAATGTTTCAATAATACTTCTTTTTCCTTTGTCCATTTTTCTATGTCATTATCCTTAACTTAGTAAAGTAAAACGTTTTTGTGAAGACTCGCACATTGTCTACAAAGTACTATCCGAGCAACCTGGTCAAGTCGACAGCACAGTACCAACAAAAGTCAGTCAACGCACGCAAGATTATTTCGTTGTTTGGTATAGGGCTGTCAGCTGTAGTCACAGTTCGGAATTCCTGCATATTTTTTCAAGACAAAACGAAACCTTGTCCTGTACTTCCCTCGTCATCGGGAAAGGCAGCATGGGCAAACCGATCGTGAATAATATGACGCCGGTGTTTGGAGGCAGATGAGAGCCCGCGAGAAGAATTTGTAATAAGGATTGCCAATTAATTCTCCATGGTGTGTAATTTGTATTTAGGGAAATCAATGTACAGTGCACACTAATACCAAACTCTGGATAATGAATTTTAAAAGCTATGTGAGCGGTATATTCACTGCAGCTCAAACTAAAAAAAAAAGCAATATACTTTGCGATATACTATTCCTAAAATGCTGTATAATTTAACGCAATACAACACTTTGATGTCTAATTCCTTTTTCAAAACGGCAGGTCAAAACACCCCCCCCCCCCCCCCCCCCAACACACACACAAACATCTAGTTCCCTATAAACTTTGGTGGTTGCTGTATTATACTACCTACATAAACGGCAAATATTTAATATTTAAAAAGAATAAATATAAAACAAATAAAATTTTCATTAGTAATATGCTGGCACTACAGCCATAAGACCAGTTGCAGAGACAGAAAATATAAAACAAAATGTAATTCAGTTCAATTCCTTGATTATTTGGACGCCGACATCGCAGACTAAGGGCAAATTACATGGCCAGCAAAAGTAGCAAGACAGATAATGTACGTGCAAACGGTTCATTAGGGCGCTTTCGCAATAGCAAAATTATTAAATATTCTGAGATTGTGTAGCCTTAGTTATCCGGTGTGCTTATTGTGTAGCCTTAGTTATCCGGTGTGCTTATTGTGTAGCCTTAGTTATCCGGTGTGCTTATTGTGTAGCCTTAGTTATCCGGTGTGCTTATT
>Ga0123357_10009138_pt1 | contig 12482 bp, 6 predicted proteins | sample TergutEmb28metaG_FD_89873 | JGI IMG/M metagenome (GOLD analysis project Ga0123357, IMG submission 89873) | Embiratermes neotenicus P4 segment gut microbial communities from Petit-Saut dam, French Guiana - Emb289 P4 | ecosystem: Host-associated > Arthropoda: Insects > Digestive system > Gut ... | reverse complement strand
TCACCACCTATTGAAGATGGAACCGATACGGTGTTCCGAAACGTTGGACTCAAACTACAAGACGCCGGGGAAATACCCAAAAGAATACTCATCATCTATACTACACGGCGAAAGCTTGAAATCAGGAATAAATTACATTTACGACACGGCGAAAGCTTAAAAAGAAGATTTATAGACTTGTTACCGGAAAGTATAATTTAATACTTTATCCAGTGCCAATGGAACTAGACTTATAAATTTTGCATGTTCTAAAGACATGGTGGTAGCAAGTGCATTGTTCAGTCATAAAGACATACCTAAAATGACATGGAGATCCCCTGATGGACAAACTTTCAGTCAGATAGTTCACCTCGTAATAGATGCAAGACATGTATCTAATATAATGGGTGTAAGGACTTTTAGAGGAGCTAATGTAGATTCAGATCACTACCTTTTAATATCAAAGATCGGAAGTCGAATTTCCAATGCAAGGAAAATGTATGGTTCTTGCGCTGGAAAATTTAATAGTGAGAAATTGAGGAGTTCTGAAATTTCATCTGAATATAGAGAAAAACAAAACGAATACTTAGAAAGACATGCTGATGATAATGATAACGATGACGATATTAACGATTCATGTAGGAAAACGGAGAACTCAAAAGTTTAACTCCACATTCTCAATAAATGTTTCCATTATTATGTTTTGTGATCAGTAATAATGATCAATATATGTGGAATTTAGAAGTCTGTGAGCGGAATTCTTGATATGGCTTAATACTTCATCCTCTGGTATCTAATCTTGCACTTTATCAAAACGCACACAATAATATGGGTCTGAAAGTTTTCAATGGTTTGCCAACTGTTATATAGGATAGGCTATATGACGTGAATTAATTTAAACAACTTGTAAGAAATTTTCTGTATTGTATTTCTTTCTACACATAAGAGGACTACTTCGGGTGTAATGAGTTCAACGTACCTACGTAATAAACAAGTTAATAATTTTATTTATATGGTTATGTACATGTGATATACTTCAAAGTATTATATATAATAATTACTATGCTTTGTAATTTTTGTTTCATTTATCACTTTGATATTTGTTCTGTCAATCTTTGTGTTTGTTATATCTCACAAGGCTGTATAGCGATGTTACGCATGGACTAATTCTATATCCCATGGTACGAATGTTGTACCATCTGTGGATCAATGGAATTATGAATATATCAGAACTAGAAGCAGAACCAACAACACAGTGTCACATAACGAGAGACTTTAACCTGCAGCAGTAGCGTTGTGAGAATTCCGCACGTGGCGCGTAGCTACGCTAGGTAAAAAGAAATTTCTGGTCATGAAAACTTAGACAGTCGGCATATATGGAAGATGTTATGAATTTATTTAATATATACTTAAAACAAGTCGTATATTGATGGCTGCATTCACTGTAAGTAAGTAAAAGCACTGTACGAATATGGAGGTGATGATACATGGGATCTACATGGGAAGAGAGTGCAATGATGTTGTAGTCTGCCGAGCGTGGCAATGCGGTCTTTCCTAAATGATAAGCAAGTCTCCGAAAACACGACCCGTTATGATTCTGATGTGCGTCATCCCTGTTGTATTTAGTACAATAGTAAGGAGCTTAGTGTATTAATACATATAGTCAAACACAACTATATGTGCCTCTATTATTACAATGAGGGTTCTAACAACGACATGTTTCGGCCCTATATGTGGGCCATCTTCAGGTTGTAACTAGTCTAGTTACAACCTGAAGATGGCCCACACATAGGGCCGAAACATGTCGTTGTTAGAACCCTCATTGTAATAATAGAGGCAAATATAGTTGTGTTTGACTATATGTATTAATACACTAAGCTCCTTAAATGTTTTGAGTTGTTACTGTGCGCATGTGCTCTTACCTGTGGGTGGAGACGCAGAGACGGGCGACGAGGTGAAGTTTCTTATGTGAAAAAACTATTCTTGGAAAGTATGTTACTTACAAATTATACTGATTAATATTTACCAATTATAATGTCAAAGATTTTAAAAATGTTGAATGTTTGAATCATTAAATGAATGGTTCAAAGCCAATCAACTCTCACTGGCCGCACGGTAAGCTTTTGGGCGCACACCTCCCTCCACTAACCTCAGGGTAACGCTTTATTTTCGCAGACTCCTGTGAACCAATCATTCTTCGACAGACACAAAGGCCATAGGGGGTCCAGGCCTGTATTACACTATCAAGGATGTGACAAGCATTATGGAATATTTCACGAAACGTATAAAACGAAGGAACTGATTTTATGTATGGTATATTACGTCAAAGTTTTAATCAAATTTCTAAGGTGATGGACCAATATCTGCTCCATACCCGTGCAGCAGTATAAGGGCAATCATGACAATTGCTTTAATATTAAAGAATACAGAAAAATAAAATTTTGTTTAAAAATTGCATAGGCACACGTGGAATGAAAGTGACCCACTAAGCCTTATCAAAGGAATTAAAATGTAAAGATATGAAGTGCAGCATCTAGTAGTTCAGAATGGATGACAATACATTTCAGTTTATTGTGCCAAAAGTGTCACGCTTTATTGCAAAACAAAGATTTGTCAGCATTTATTGAATAATAATAACCGTGGGTACAATATACTGTCGGTAAGTAACACAACTGCCATCTTTCATTTCGGGTTTAAGAAGCTATAAAAGGAATACCGAAGGAATTTTTGACATTAAATATTTTCCTTCAAAATATTTAATTACTCTATGTTTCTAAATATAACCATACCTTCCAAGTATTTGTCACTAAATGTTAATTCATTTAATAAACAAACAGCAACTTTTATGAAGTTTACAATTACTTACTTACTTACTCCATGGTGCAGAGTCCTTCTTGAGAAGCTAACTGGTTTGCAGCTAGTCAAGAAATTCCTCGCATTTCACAGAACCCGAAGGTTCATTACCGCACTCACAAGTGTCCGTCACCTGTCTCTATCCTGGGCCAGCCAAATCCAGTCCATATACCCACATCCCACCTCCTGGAGATCCATCCTAATATTACCCACCCATCTATGCCTAGGTCTCCCCAGTGGTCTCTTTCCCTCCGGTTTTCCCACCAAGACCCTATACACCCCCTCTCCTCACCCATACGCGCTACATTCCCAGCACATCTCATTCTTCTTGATTTTGTCACCCGCATAATATTGGGTGAGGAGTACAAATCATTTAGCTCCTCGTTTTACAATCTCCTCCATTCCTCCGTTACCTCGTCCCTCCTAGGTCCAAATATTCTCCTCAACACCATATTCTCGAACACCCTCAGCTTCCTTTTCTCCCACAATGTCAACGACCAAGTTTCTTACCCATACAAAACAACAGGCAAAATTATAGTTCTATATATCTTAATCTTTAAATTTGGGGATAGCAACCTGGAAGACAAAATGTTCTGCACCGAATGATAGCAAGCTTTCCTGACCTCAATCTGCTCTTAATTTCTTCCGGAATTGAATTTTGATTTGTTCAAGTGTGTGCAGTATGTGTCAGCTGTGCCTCCAAGGATCGTTCTGCCGTCCTCGACATTCATCACTGTTACACACACAGAAGGTTGGACCATTTGAAGCCCAATTTCTTTGTAGATTTCAATTAGAACACGCACGACTCAACGACACCAGAAGAGAAACAACCAAGCCTAACACTTCAGTATTACCTTAATTTAATTCAATTTACTTGTAGGAGTATGTGGTTTTCCACACTATTGTTTGCTAATTTACTTCCCTTACTCACCTTTTGGTCTATCCTATAATAGTTTTACTTCAGATACTGAACTGAGAAATTATGAAAATCAATCTTGATGTGCTATAATAGTAAATGTAATAAGAAAGTGATTAGATTAATGAACCCATTATAACTATAGGAACTACATTTTGTATAGTCTGAGATCAGTGAACCCACCATAACTATAGAAACTACATTTATATAAAAATTGCACACTGTGTATTTGTAAGCTAAATGTACATGTACATATAATCTCTACAGATTATTCCGTGGATCCAACTAGATTAACCTAGAATAGCATATAATAGCAGAACCCATGTACCCACACCACCCATCCTACATAACACATGCGAGATCTCGTACCCACTTCACTTCTTACCACCCCTATGTATACAACCCACATAAGTCGAGTATAACTGCTTACTAAGTATTTTCATTTCTAAACCTGAAGATGGCCAATGTGAAGGGCCGAAACGTGTAGTTGTTCTTTATGTAATAAATTCTATACATATCTCTACCATAATATAGTTATGTTAGACAAATACATACACTCCAATCTAGTTCACATTCGAAACTTCACCTCGTCGCCCGCCTTCTTTGCGTCGCCACCCACAGGTAAATGCGCATGCGCTCAGCAAGAACACAACGTTTCGTGTTTCGGAGACTTGCGTATCTTTCAGGAACAATCGCAGCGCCACGCTCGGCAGACTACGACATCGTTTTACTCTCTTCCCAAGTAGTTCCAATGCCTGTGTCATTTATTGATCATCCGTGTTTCAGGAACCACGGTTCACACAGCATTTTCCGATTCTAATGGAATTTACTCAGTGCGTGTTGTGTTCTGTAGATGCGATGTAAGCTTTGAGGACGCCGAGAGATAAAATGGCGGACGGAGTAGACATTGATTTGTACGCGGATGATATTGAGCAAGATTTTGCACAGGTAATACGCATTTACTTCAAGACACATGATAATCTTGTTGTATATGTGTCAGCATGGAGATTTGCACTATATGTGGCATCAAAACTTTCAGGAATGTTGGTTTATGTTGCAAAGCGTAACCGTTTCGCCGGTTGTGCTCCAAATTTCGTGAATATCAAAAGTAGCAGCATCGTGTACACTGCTTAGTGGAATTGCCGTGTGTTTTGTGTTTGGTATTAGACCTAGGGTTATGTAACGGCAAATAATGCCGTTTGAAATTCACCTACACGCTCTCCCTGTCGCAATATCCGCGCAGACGTGTAGTGGAAATGGGTAGTACGGAATGCATTCAGAATGCGGTGACAGGTTTACGTACGGTGTTGTCCTGAGATTTTGCAGCAAGAGTAGCAATCGATGAATATTTTAGGATACCAAACATGTTGCCCGAAACACCGTAGCTCAAAAATAATAACCATATTCCAATTTTGTTGTACGGTATGAAACCGAAATTTGAAGGTTGAAAGAAATGTAAACTGAAGCTGTTGCTGTTGCATTCTTTAGTAAACCTGTCCTTTTATCTGTGAAAGTAAGAATCACAGTATAATTAGCATTAACATATAAGCAGTAGGTTTTTTCCTGGTGAAAAGGCTGATACAGTGGTGGCTGTATTACTCAATTTTAGTAGACGCGTTTAATTAACGTAAATTTTTTAATATTCCAGTTGATTCTGATTTGTATTTATTAGGGTTGTGGAGCATTCTTAGATATCTGTAATAGCTTTAGTAATGCAACTGAAATCCACTAACCACTCAATGAAGTCTACGCACATGTAAATTTTTTGTGTCATTAGTTTCTGGTCTTGCTTTTCAGTGAATGAGCGAGTGAGAGTGAGTGTGTGAGCATTTTTTGTGAACTTTGTGTTTAGTTAAAACAGGGAGTGCTTATTATGTGTCTGATCACTGCAGCTCTTCAGGAAATATGACAGAAAATTGCATCCTCCATGAAGAATGAGGCCGTGTTTCTCCAACAGTTCGACCAACCTTATATTATGTAGAGTTCTGAAGTGCCATCCCTATGACAAGATAATTTTTACAGTGAATCACTCTGAGCTTAAATTCGGTTCTAGCGGGAAATAATTTGCATTCCACGTTTGTTAGTCATTTATGTTTTAAGAACATATTACACATAAAACAAGGTTAAATATATGATAGAGTTTAATGCTTTATTGATGGGGTTTAATACCAACCACAGTCCAGGATGGAGGGGTTTTGAATTCATAGTATTCTTAAATACATTCACCACCGTAGCTGGCAACATGTAAGGTACTAAAGGTCCTTACAGTGCCCAAAGGTGGGTATCGAAGCATTGAATGTTCATTAATCGGGGAACAAATTGGGTACATGCAGTATGAAATCCAGGCATCTGCAGTATCAGTACCTGTATTCCAGGAATGAGAGGTATTAGACGATATTGTGAGATGTGTTTTTGAACGAAGGGGCAAACTGTGTTACAGGGGTGCTGATAAGTCTTTAGCCTGATGAGGCAGGAAACAAGATAATATTTCTGTCAGAATGGTGTGAATTTCCTTCGGCGCCTTGCCTTGCAGGAAAAAAAACTTGTCTCCATGTTATTGAAATTGCACACGTCCCTGACATGCTTCCTCGCTTGTTTCCTTCCTGGTCAGGCTAAGGATGTATCAGCACCCCGTTGTATGTCTACTTTCAGTTAACTCTAGTTTCACGACAGTTCTCTGCTTCTCCTGTGTGAATAGTTACACAATTTCCAATTCACAGCGCTCTGTATCTGTGCAGAATCATGTACTGTTTTGACTCTGAATGCCCTCAGGAAGTATGGACATGGTCACAAAAGACTTAGCTGTTTGACATTACATTTGTCCATAATCACCTGATTTCTTGAAGTTATAAAAACTTTTTTTTTTCACTGTGATCACATGACATGTTGGGAACTATTCACTCAGCAGCACTGTGTAATATCACAGAAGAATTTTATATTCAAACATTAAGGTAGCCAGAATTTTGGTTGAAGATAGAAAAAAGGAATGACGTGTGTTTCAAAACAAAATTGCTTTCAGTCGATACTTTCACAGTTGATGGACAGAATGTTGGCATTACTCGTGGTTGGGACACACTGTGCTCTGTGCAGATTTCAAGTGACTGCTTAGGGTGAAGATTCAGGTCATGTGGAGTGCGATGCTGTGTGGTTGGGTGAATAGGCCCTGGCACCCTGAATGATTGCAGAGCCTTGTTTTTCACAGTCATTCAGAGTCTTCCTACCCTGAAGCCAAAGGCATTGTGGTCCTAAGTGTTACTGATGTAGTGATGTGGCATCACATCCCAATAAGACTTGAATGTACGTCCGTAGCACTGTGATCGCTAAAATCCCCCCATTGACTTTTGTCAGGATCGTAGTTGTATGTAGCATAATTTGTACAGGTATGTTGCAGTGTTGTTTTCCTGCTAAGCTGAATGACTGTTGTATACTTGCCCTTCCAGATACATATATTTGAAAATTGGACTAGTGTAGGCTGCCTTACATAACCTAATGTTACCAGCAGTGTCCGTTCTAATAGGTACCTTACCATTGAATAATGTGTGGAATTTGGCTCCTGTCCACATTTCTCACTTGGTTCTCTAAGAGCTGTGTTTGTACTGATGTATTAAGTATGAGGTATAAAAAATTACAGAAAGACCAGAAAAATAATTTTTGGTTTGTGAGTTTAGAGGTTTTTACAGAGGTGTAATTGAAGATTCAGGTCTTCTGGGATTGCGGTATTGTGTCATTGGATGAGTGCTGTTGATGTCTCAGGAATGCAGTGCCTTTATCGTTGAGGGTTAAGTGGTTGAAACCCTGGACCAGATGACCACTCACCAGTGATGCAGTGCCCTGTTCTTATTTGTAGGATGAGTTTGCTGGTGATGGTGTGGATCTCTATGATGATGTAATAGCGGCACCTCCAAGTGCAGGAGGGGGTGGAGATGAGAATTCTCAACCCCCTCACACTCCAGGTCCTCCCATCCCAAACTCTGATGGCCATTCACCAAACAATGCGAATCCACCGTATCATCAAATGGGTAACAACATACAACCCAATCAAGTGGGACGTCGCCATCAGCTGTATGTTGGCAACTTAACATGGGTAAGTTGGGGTGAATGCTAAAGATGATGATGTGGAAATGAATTTTGTTGTAATGAACACACAATTCACACAACTGCACTACTTCTGTGGGGAGGTGTAAACTTGACATTATTACTGCCAGGCAGTTATGTGTAGTCAGATTGATGTCAGCAGGGTGTTTAATGCAGAATTTTCAATTTTGAAGGGTGAAAAGAAATGCTAGACTTTTGTGAATCATAAGTGCCATCTGTTGCTTCAGTGGCGTGATGACATTCGTGGACTGTATGTGCCATCTTCTTAGTGGCATGATGACAGCACATGTGATGAAACATGTTAATACAAGGATTGCCCAAGCAGTTGTGCAACACTTTCTGTAATTAAGTCAAAATCAACAGGAAGTGTGTCTGCCATTTTTTAATTGGCTAATTTTGAATGTCCCTCCTGCTACTGCAGCAATGGGGAACAATGTGTTGTCTCAAGCATGTATGGGGGATGGTGAAAATGGCATGCTGTGTTGATGTGCATTTAAAACACCTACTTGTTATTGAATATCTTGTGGCAGAGAAGGAGTCACTAACTAACTAACATTTACAAGCAGTTAGAAAATGCTTGTGGTGTCATTGCTGTTGATAAAAGCATTTTCAGTCGTTGGGCTTCGAGTTGCAGGTTCTAAGAACTGCCAAGCAGGGCTCAGTGATGCTTGCAGCTGAGCTGTCAGTGTCCAAAGGAAGTGTCAGCTACATTGTTAATGGCTTAGGCTATTCAAATATTTGTGCTTGTTGGATTCTGTGAAGCTTAAAATATCACAAAACTTTGCAGAAAGAGGTTTATGTAGATTTGCTGTCCTATTACAAGGCTGACTGTGAAAGGTTTTTGTAACGGATCATCACTGGGGATAAAATGTGGATCCTTCTCTTTGAACTGCAGACGAAAAGAATGTCAGTGGAATGACATCATCCAACTTCTACTTGGAAGAAGTAGTTTAAAGCTACCTCTTCGGCAGTGAGTCATGGCTGCGTTTGTTGTATGCAGATGAGCTGATTTTGATAGGCATTGTACCACATGGTCAGACCATTAGCTCTGATGTGTACATTCAGACCCTTAAAACCTTGCAGAAGAGTTTCAGGAGAGTTGACTTCACAAAATGTTGATGAAATCTTCCTCCTACATTACAGTGCATGACCACACCAGTGTGAAAACACAGTAAACAATCACAAAACTGAGATGGACTGTTATTTCCCATCTGCCATACAGCCCAGATGTTGCTACCTCAGATTTCCACTTCTTTTGGGTCCTCTGGGAAAAAGGTTTGGGAATAATGACGAGGCTGTCGAAGATTGGCTGCGAATACAAAATTCACACTCATACAAAAAAGGGATAGATGCTCTTCTCACTGGCACAAGGCTTTTGAAGTTTGTGGCATTTGTGTAGAAAAGTGTGGTCTGTAGTACATCCATCTGGTTATCCTATGAGTGTGTTCAAAGAATTATATATAAATTTCTAACAAAAATAACTGTTGGTGAAGTTTTTGGGCAGGCTTTTTGTGTATGCATACAATGGTAATTGACTAAATTATGTACAGTGGTGCCTAATATTTCTGGGTCATCGGCATGGAACGAACTTGCTTCGTTTTATGCTCGTGAGGTGATTCTTAGATTGTGGAGTGTTTGTGGACCCTGCAGTAATGCAGTAATGAAGCGAGATATAAGACTGAGTTTCTCTAAAACTGCAGTTCAGGTTCAGTTGTAAAGCTGACTTTAGGGTGATAACTGGAGATGAATGAGCAATCTAAATTATGTGGCCCAGTCTGATAGAATCCAAACTGATTCACCAAATCAAAATGGAGAGTGTGAGTCTTCCCATCCCCCTTAAGAGTGGCATAAATTCAGGGAATGTCAGCTACCATATGTTGTCCAGAATCTCTTGTCTTCCTGTTTTATTTCTAAGAGAATAATGCTTATAAAGTGAGGAATGTAGATTGTAGAGTTGTGCATTTGTTGGTGTTGCCAAGGTAGTACCATAATGCAGAGAATGAGCAATATAAAAGTGATATGTGCTCAACAAGCAAGAATTATCCATCATTAGAAAAACACAAAGGGGAAATTATGTAAAACTAACACAACAGTATGGTTCAACAAAATGTGCAAACAATATGTAGATTGTAAACTTGTGCATTTGTTGGTGTTACCAAGTTTTAGGAGGCTGAGGGTGTTTGAGTATAGGGTGTTGATGATGGTATTGGGTGTAAGAGGTTCATCATTTGTAGTCCGTACCAAAGATTCTTAGGGTTGTCAAATCGTGGAGGTTCAGATGGTGGGTCATACAGGGTTTTGGTTGGTAAACCTGATGGAAGTGGACAACTTCAAAGACCTAGGCATACATGGGAGGATAGGATAATATTAAAAATGGATCTTAAGGAAAGAGGATGGGGGTATGTTGACTGGATTAATTTTGTTTAGGATACTGACAAAATGCAGGCTGTTGTGAGGACAGTAAGGAACTTTTAGGTTCCGTAAAATATGTTGACTGTCAGATGAATTGTGAGCTTCTTAAGCAGGACCGCGCTCCTTGCAGTTAGTTAAATGGTTGTTTGGTCAGTCAGTCAGTCTTCCTCCCCTATGCTGTGTACCTTCAGCACTGATTTCATGGGATTCTGGACATTGTACGACTTCCTGTCTTCTGTAGTACGTGATCATTTGTCATTGCTAGACTGTGTCTTGACCTCTGTCTGCCATGGAATTCACCATGATGTCTGCCTCTGAATTCTCTTGCTTTGTGTATTCTTTAACTGACCTTTTGTCTGTAATGTGACAGTAGTTCTGTCTGTACACTGACTACTGCCTTCAGTTTTCAGGAGAATATGTACACAGAAACTTGTGTCAGATTATAATGTGACCTCTCACTTTACAGATAGTTAATTATGATAAAATTTCCATCTCATATGCAGGTAAGTATTGTATTTTGTCCAACCTCAGTTGACTGAGTTTCAAACTGAATTCTTGATTTAGGCATTATTGAAATTTTGGTAAGGGGAAAACTTGCATGATAAATGTTTTTTTAAAACTTTCCAGCTATGTGTAACCTGTATGTAAAGGGACCTTCCCACCTTTCATATATTTTAATTTTTGTTTCTTTTTTCCAGTGGACCACAGATCAGGATATTACAGATGCAGTGCTTGGAGTAGGGGTTAATGACTTCGTGGAAGTGAAATTTTTTGAGAACCGTGCAAATGGGCAATCAAAAGGATTTTGCGTGATTACACTGGGTTCAGAGCCGAGCATGAGGATGTGTATGGAAAGGCTGCCGAAGAAGGAATTACACGGACAGTGTCCAGTTGTGACATTTCCTACAAAGCAAGCATTAAATCAGGTGGTTTTAAAATTAGTGTATTTTGTTTGCATTTAAGAATCAAAACTCTGTTTTTACATGATTTTGTAATCACGTTCTGTTTTCCTGTTTTCAGTTTGAAGCACAGTCAAAGACCCGACCAGTGCCACCTCCAAATCCAGGTCCTCGAAATCCACATCCACATCCACATGCCCATCCACCAAGAATGATGATGGGTCCACCTCAGGGCATGAGACCGAGGATGCCACCTCCAGGGATGCCTCCTCCTGGTCCAGGACCTCGAATGCCAGGTCCACCCATGGGACATGGAGGTCCACCGGGACATGGACATCCATCTGGCCCTCCAAATCAAGGACATCCACCACCAGGATTTCAACATGGTAATTGGAATGGTCCTGGATCCAATGGTATGCACAGTACTGCAGTTGCACAGGATGGCACATGAAGTGTTCACCTGTTTGTTATAATTCTTAGGCACATTCACAAAACTTATGAAAAGTGACAGTAGTAATACATTTCCACTCATTTTCCTATGTGGAATAACTGCTCCAGCTGCCCAGAGTATTTTTTTTTTTTAAGTTTTATGTATCTTTACTAAAGTGTGTCAAGATAATTCAGGTTTATATCAAATTAGATAAAGTAATAAGCCCTTTGGTTAAGGATGTTACCATCTTTGGCTTTGTTGGCAAGGTTACCACTACTTATATCGTTGCTATGAGTATCTTGGTACTGTGGTTGCCATGGTTGTCACAATCGATTTTTGGGATACTGTGGCTATTGTGGTTATCAGAGTTACAGATGTTCCTAAGATTTTAAGGTTATCAATGTTACCAAGGTCACCAGTGTTAATTGTTTGCTATGGCTGTGCAAACAGACTAGGAGAATTTCACTGTATGAATATTTCCTGCTTTTGTTAAAATTATATCTCACAGGGAAGAAATCATTTGTAAGTGTGAACGAAGGGAAGGTATGTCAAGAATTTAGAGATCAAAGAGGTAACGGTCAAGCACATGATCATATTATGGCAGTGAATCTGTAAAGTTGCAAGGTGCTAAACTTGACTGACAGTGTAGGAAGGTGTGCAGTTTTATTCCTTTGTGGTTTTCCTGTACTGTACTTTCCTTGTCACTGTGGAGTTGGTTTAAACTTGTTCCGTGTTCTGATTTCTTCTTGACTTTATCAGTATATATATCTGTGTGTGTGTGTGTGTGTGTGTGCACGCGCGCGCGGGTTTTTTTTTTTTTTTTGGGTGTTTTTTTTTTTTTATAAGTTAGTTTTTGTTTTTGTTTGTATAATTGTGTTATAAAAAATTCTGTTTTTTG
>Ga0123357_10009137_pt1 | contig 12482 bp, 6 predicted proteins | sample TergutEmb28metaG_FD_89873 | JGI IMG/M metagenome (GOLD analysis project Ga0123357, IMG submission 89873) | Embiratermes neotenicus P4 segment gut microbial communities from Petit-Saut dam, French Guiana - Emb289 P4 | ecosystem: Host-associated > Arthropoda: Insects > Digestive system > Gut ... | reverse complement strand
CGGCAGCACAGTGGTTAAGGTGCTGTGCTACAAATCGGAAGGTCGCTGGTTCGATCCCAGCTGGTGTCATTGGAATTTTTCATTGACATAATCCTTCCGATCGCACTATGGCCCTGGGGTCGATTCAGCCTCTAACAGAAATGAGTACCAGGAGCATTTCCTGGGGGTAAAGGCGGCCAGTGCGTAATGCTGACAACCTTACCACCTTCCTGTGTCATCATGAAATCTGGGAACCTTAACTTCCTGGAACCCTCTGGGCCATTTCAGGCCTGTAATGGGACTGATTTACCTTTAATATAGCTGTATTAAAAGGAACTTTAAATCACGTCTAGTCTTATACATTGTCTGAATAAAGAGACAAGGGGCATGTGTTTACAAACCAGAAAGAAATGACACTGTGCTTCAGAGGCTATGCTGTGAACTTGCATTCTTGATCAGTGAGAGTGCTTATTGTCTGTATGTGTTTTTGTGCTGATGGTAGACATAGGCACACTGGGCATTCCACAGCAACATGAGGAATGCCCCTTAGGGAAATGCTGGTCTGCTCTGGCACTCTACATAATGAAATGGTCTTCCATTAAGTTATAATAATTTTTTTTACAGCCTGTGGCAACACCCAGGTCTTTTTATATTGTTGGTTTGCTTCAGTGTCCATTATGCATTCTTTTGGATTTTGACACCTTGTAGTCTTGTAGGTGGATACAAGAGTCTCAGTTCTTTATAGTTCTCACACTGATTTTGATGAAGTTTCGAGTCTTCTTGAATGTTGTGCTGTTTTGACTGGTAAATAGTTACTGACTTTACCTTGAAGATGAAGGCATTACAATCGATCAGAATATCAGTTAACTACAGGTGCTCTCTGACATATGAACACGATATGTTTTGAAAACCTGGTTGTAAGTCGAATTGGTTGTAGGTAGAAAATAAGAAAGGTGGAATATACACCCTCCATCAGGTCAAAGAAATTGAAATAAATAGTCTTCCTTTTGCAAAATAATATGAACAAAGTTTATTCAGTGAAATAAAAAAATGTAGTTTGAAATGAAATTTTCTTAAGGAAATTTTGGTCATGACTTGGGGGGTTGGCTTGAATACTTGAACATTTGTTGCAGAACATGCCTACTTCCTGCATCCAGAGGGTTTAAATAACCCTGCCAATGAGGAAACAAGTGCATCCAACATGTTTTTACCCACCTCACAAGACTGCACAATGTCACAGCCCTCAAAACACCCACCTGACGTGCCACTGTCATGCAAATCTGAAAACCTGAACTACTCCAGTGCTCCTGCCAAGTGCCATGAGATGTCATATTTCATTGGTGGCACCAGGAATGCACTGTATCAAAATCCAGCTACATTTATTCATAGTCCATGTGTGTCCTGTTGTGCCTCACACTGTTGAGTTGTCATTCGTGTTACAGAAGTGGAACACAAGTGGTGCAAGTACATAGGCGGATATGGTGGAGCTCTTACTTTCTTGCGACCTACCTTAAGTGACTTCATGGGCTTTTGGTGTATTTGTGGTTCAGGCTCATTATTAGTGCCCAGTTGGTTAATTGATTAAGTTTGTTCGCTTTTATAAAGATGTGCCTGAACCTTGCCATGTCATTCCCATACATGCTTGTAGTTCCCAAATTTAATGTACACTTGAGTACCCACGTATGTTATTTAAGTGAATGAGTTATAGCTACCTTTATATGTGTTATCCGATTACATGCTGTAGGGCATGAGTCTCCGATCTTTTTATGGCAAAGGGCCATACCCGTTATTGTGGGCTTGTTAGCGGGCTGCACGTGGAAAAGTAACAGGAAGTGGTATACCTAACTACCTAAATTATTGAAAACCAAACATATATGATCTGTGCCATGTAGGCCATTATTCAAAGTGGAGGCACATCAAATTTCAGCTCAGTGCTTACAATCAAAAGGCACCCTACATATTCTGCCTCCCTGACTACATGTTTGGGGCTATGTACTGGCTGTGCCATGTGGCATTCACCATGTTCATCCACAATGTGAGAAGTGCTACGTGGTCTCAAAGCCCCAAGCATAGTAATTCCGGCAGTCCTCCATCCCATGCGCTTATGTATCCACTTCCAACTACCCCAACCTCTACCCACCACTGCCACACTGAAAGAGGTCTGCCTCATCTCTGCAGAAGATTTTCCTGCATGGTGAACCTTTACTATGGTAAAGCCCAATTGCCTTTCTTATTCTATTTAAATATTTATTTGCCGTTAGTTGTTTAACATCAGACAAACCTTGATGGTCATATAAAGATTCTGAACCTTTGAATATCGGAACGATTGGTTGTCAAGAAACGTCGGTGAGGAATTACCACTACTCGCTCCGTGACAACCCACCAGAGCGTAGCTCTATCTACTTCGCGGCGGAAACCTGAAATCACGCATAGACCTCTTTCATGTTTTCCATTTCATTGTGAACAAGTTAAGTTCGCCAATAAAAAGTCCGTCTAACGCAACTTTGGTTTTTCATTACGTACCTTACAATTGTTAATTTAACTAGCCCATTACTGATGATCCGTGGTTGGGGCCGAATTCGAATATTTCTCTCCATACCTTAACTGGACGGGGGATTTGTGGAAGCAGCAAAGTTCATGAATTAGCGAGGAGTTTGTGGCGTGCACATCACCTCGGATGACGTAGCACGTATATTTTTGGTGCTCTGCGCGCCACAAACGGTCAAACGTATGAACTACCACTCTTACTTCCGTTAGGTGTTTCGGAGCACGGATCATAAATGACGCGTGAAGGCATCTAGAAACATTATCATCATGATCTGTGATTATCATCATATCTAGTTTAGAGTCAATGGGCGTTTGTGGAGAGTCCGGGTGTGTGCTTTATTTGCAGTTTTTTTAGAACCTGATTATTGTGGTTGGTAGGTAGGTATCACGTTTAACAACGTTCATTTTTGACTTGAGAAACATGGGAATACCTAAATTTATTCACACGCACAACGTACGTTACTGTACCCGGATGTGGAGCATGTTGAGGCAGAAAAATACTGAAATATAATACAGCTTGTAATACGTGTACTGCTTCCATGAACACTGCCAGACGCGTGAAATAGTTTAGACTGTGTTGCCGCTGATGATTTGTTATACCTAGTTTGTGCCACTGTTATAGTTATCTTTTTAGAATATCGTATCTTCTTCTGACACTTCAACTCTACATTTGTTTTGGCTGTCTGCACCCCGTATCGTGTAGAACAAAATTATAGCAAGGTATTCTACAGAGTGGGAGTGAGCAGAGATATGTGCCGGCTGAAATAAGTCTTTATGCCATGGTTTAAGATATTAATATTAAACGGAAGTGTACTGTATACGTCTTTCCCTCATAGTACACATCTGTCCGGTAGCAGAGTGAGGTTTACTGCATAATTGTGGGCTTGAATTTTATTGAAGTGGGTTCATGTCTATAACAAAATACAGTGCAGTAAAAGGTAAGGTAAAGTTATCCCTGTACACACATGAAGCCTTGGAGGGAGATTAGAATTATAGTTTTATTCATACTTACCATTGGCTGTAGGTGGAGGTGAGTGGCCAACTTCATGCCTTGGCAACTTTACCGGTGGGAAAGAATTGCTTTACCCTTTGAATGAGAGGCTGGGTGGGCCCCAGAACCAGTCTGGATGGTTTTGGATGAGAGGAAACCTCTTACCCCTGTTCGGATTCATACCCTGTATCATCCAGCCTTAATTAGCCACTATGCTGACTTCTGTTTGGGTTCCTAGAACAGTTCAGTACTGAGAATATTGTATTAATATATAATGGGAAATGTATTAAATGTCTGAAATTCTCTACAAGTGGCTGTGTGTACCAGTGATTAATCTGATAATTTTCTTTTATGTATTTAATAATTTTTTTGCTGCTATTGTAAGTTTTTAAAAAGGTGTTGCTAGAAGACATAATCAATTGGAAATATTGAAGATAAACTAATTTAAGCCTCTCTTGTCATGAGTGATGTGACTGCTCTTATTGCAAATCTTACTCAACTAAGTTTGGTGATAAGATAGAGTTTACCTGTATCATGTCCTTGGGTATAGCAGCTTTATCACATAGAAGGCCAGCATCCACCAGGACACCCTGTTATAGCTCTGAGAATCATGGAAGCAATATGTGAAACACTGTGCTCCTCACAGTTTAATGTAACATCAATGTACAGAGCACAGAAGTTAATTGTAACTACTTCTTTGATTTTTCTGTTACCATAAACTTTATTTAAACTAATATGTGAATTTGAATTTATTTACATTGTGTGAATCCATAACAGGTTGATACCTTGGATATGGAACAAGTCAAGAAAATTTTACATATGTACAGTAGTTGTTGGTACAATACAGTTGGCTTTAAAGTGGTTTAGCTTAGTTTATCTTTCTCTATTTACATGGAAGTATACCTCTGTAGAATAGAAGGAATGAGCATGTAAATAATTCTTGATGTCAGATTTAAATTGTATAGGGTTATCACTTAAATTTTCTACACTTTGTGGGAGACTGTTAGACACATTTATATCAATTGAATAAAGAGAGACCAACTTGATTCAACTATCAAGATGATACACGGTCCAGTATACATAAGATTCACATTTATGTGAATTGAGTAGACTGTTTGGTACAGTGGTAATATTGATGAAGGTTGGTGAAGGCCGTATGATGTGTGGTATTTGTATTATAGACATCAGGATTTAATCTGAATTTATTTTTGTTGTTAAACACAGATAGGAGAAGTGATACTGTATATTGTGATTGAAGAGGTAGAATTTTTAAACTTTTAAATAAATCCTTACACAAGTCTGTACTTCTGCATCCTGTAATAATTTTAATTTTATTATTTTTTTTACTTTAATAATTGTTTCTCCATTTGAAGAGTTCCCCCAAAATTTTAGTTTATAGTTCTTAATAGAATGAAAATAAGCACTGTAAACCGTTTCATTGTTTCCTGTGACCCGAAAGGCTGAAGTGATCTCATTGCATACTTATATCACGCTGCACTTAATGTTTGATGTACATTTGCCTCAAATCATTTTTTCAACTTAACAAAGGCATCACAAAAGAATTGTGAAGGTGGTCATTTTGGGGTGATGTATAATGACACTGGTTGTATTTTGAGACGTTAATGACACTAGTTGGAGCTGAAGATATATAATGACAGAAGCTGGAGTTTAAGAAATCAATCATCCTTTTGCACATTACCTCTAAATTTGCAGAAAATGCTCTGAGTTATGAAATTGGCCTGTGATTAGATATGTAAGATATTCTGCCATTGTTTTGACCTGTTTAATGGCAGAATATGTAAGTCATTGTGGGAAGGGTTTCTTGTCCATTTACTCAATACAGAGGTAACTTGGGAGGACACTGATGGAATGTGCACAAGTATTGTGTGGTGTTTGGTGTTGCATTATATACGCATCAGTTTTTTTTATTGACTAGGGTAATGATGTTTCTGATTTAACTGTTGCATGGAAAACGTTTGTATTTGGGAAGGTTCTAGAGGTTGTTTTCAAACATGTGCTTGGTAGCCTTTCCCTTTTTTGGGGGGGTTATTCATGTCATTAAATCTTTTTGCAAAAATAGAAAATGAATATAAGTTTAGGATAATTTATTACCTTATGAATTTTGTTGATGGGCTCAGTCATCTGTAGCATATGTAGTTCTTCTCATTTTCACAGATTTTCAGAATCTCCAGTAGTGAATGTTTATTACTTAGTTATTATTTTGGCTATTCAGGTATGTTCTCGTTTTATGCTTTAAGACAAAAATTTGCATCAGACATACTTGTTTTAAAATGCACTTTCATGTTTGAGCATTATGTTGTGTTTGTTTAAAATCACCCTGTACTTCAGTCATGTCATAGTACAACAGCTCCAGAGATAGTACATTTTATTTCAGAGCTGTGTGCATTCTTTAACTTTCTGACTAGTATCATTTAATATTTTAACTTGTACTATGAGAGGCTGTTCATTTTAATGCATTGCAAAAGGTAATGTTGCAAGGTCCCTGCAGATGGTACACCGTATCGAAATGTGTGGCCACATGCATGTGGGGTAACGTAGTTGCGTTTTAGTGCAGGCTGCATTGGTGTTGAAAAATGTTTATCCTTCTTGTTAAAATCATGATGATTGAATGCTGATGCACAGTTTTCCTTGGTTAGGTCTGTTGTGATCACTGGAACTTGATTGTATGATTTTTGATAGTAGTAGTTGAACATCATGATTAGATAGCTCTTATACCATTACTGTCATAGACTAATGATCCTTCCTTCAGGTGCCCATAAAAATATTACCAGTTGCATAAGTAAAGTCATTGTGAAATTGACAGTTGACATGAGATTAAAAGGTGCTTATAGGGAAGTTTTCCCGGCTGGTGTCATTGGAATTTTTCATTGACATAATCCTTCCGATCACACTATGGCCTTGGAGTCGACTCAGCCTCTAACTGAAATGAGTACCAGGAGCATTTCCTGAAGGGTAAAGGTGGCTGGTGTGTAAGACTGACAACCTTACCACCATCCTGTGCCGTTGTCATGGAATCTGGAAACCTTAACTTCCTGGAACCCTCTGGGCCACTCCAGGCCTGTAACAGGACTGCTTTATCTTTTCATAGGGAAGTTTAGACACTGTTGACGGTAACCTCCGGCGAGGTAAAGTTAACCCCATAATCTGTCATGAAAGCACAGAAGGAGCGTAGAGATATAGCTCTACTCTTTAACGTTCACACTTGAAGGGAGTGGGTGGTAAACGCTATGACCTGGCTGCTTTACCCCCAGGAATGACCAGGTACCCATTGTGTAGGAGGGTGGGTGGGCTCCAGGCTGGTTTGGATGGGTTTGGAAAATCTGCCCACACTGGGATTCAGTCCTCCGACGGTCCGGCCCATAGCAAGTCAGTATACCAGCAGTGTTATGCTAACCTTCTGCAAGTTAGTATTTATGTGACCACATATGGCAAATTCTGCTTTGGGTTTCTAAAGAAAATTTATGACCTTATGTGACTTGACCACAAAATATTCAGAATTGCCTGTGGGAGCTGTATGTACAGTTGAAACGTGTATGAAATGAGAGTTCAGATTGCAGGCGTTCAACACGGCATTCAGTATCGTGTTTCTTACAGTGTTGCTTTACGTATCTAATTAAATTGAAGGCAGTTACAGACAAAAATACTGTCTTCTCATTTTGCCAGATTTTGTCAGCATTCATGATCTCCTGAGTTGTCATTTTTAAGATTTACCATCAGATTTCTTGAAATTTTGTGTAGTGCTGTAATTTAATCAACATTTAATAATCCTTTAGTTTTGTTCAGAAGTCCTGTATTGTTTTGGTGGTAAGTTGTGGTAATTTGTGGTAAGTTTAAGATTATTGTTGTTACTAATCAACATTTTGGCTATGCTCATTTGCAATTATTTGAACATATTCTTAAATATGTAGTTCTGTATGTTAGCCTTGAAAACGTGTAGATCTTGCGTCAGTGATGACGGGAATCTTGCCTGAATCTAGTTTACACCTTGACCTGTTTACATAAGGAAGTCTGAGAGCTATTGATCTGATGTTGAAGTTTCAGCATATCCAAATATCCTGTTTCTGTATAGAAACATAAAATATTTTTCCTTAAAAATCACTTTTAATTACCATGTTTGTTTCAGGACCTGGGCAACCAAACATGTCAGATGAAAGAAGAACGATGAAAATTGTACGTAAGAAAGTTCCCCCTCGAAAGGGAACTTCGGTAAGTGTTTTGTGTTTGTATGCATAAAGCAGAAAGCTTTGAATATATATTTCCAAACAGGTGATTTGTGTATAATTGCTCTACAATTGTAATATTTTTCTTCATCTTACTCACTTACTTACTCCATGGTGCAGAGTCCTTCTTGAGAAGCAAACTGGTTTTGCAGCTAGTCAAGAAATTCCCCGCATTTCACGGAACCCGAAGGTTCATTACCACACTCACAAGCATCCGCCACCTGTCTCTATCCTGGGCCAGCCCAATCCAGTCCACACACCCACATCCCACCTCCTGGAGATCCGTCCTAATATTATCCACCCATCTATGCCTAGGTCTTCCCAATGGTCTCTTTCCCTCCGGTTTCCCCACCAAGATCCTATACACCCCCATCTCCTCACCCATACATGCCACATGCCCAGCCCATCTCATTCTTTTCGATTTTATCACCCGCACAATATCTCTAGAGCAAGCATCCCGCATGTGCGTGTTTCTTAACATAAGTGTTTTACAGGGAGGGTTGTTAGCACCTTGCCCAACCCCCAAGCTGGAGGACCACCCCTCGTCGGCTGTCCGCGACTACTTATTCAATTTATTCGCAGCTACCCTCCTTATCGGAGGCCGTTCCTCTATCTGCAACCTGAGGATGCGCAATGCCGTGATGACAGGGACCCACTTCAACATAATTGCCTGAAGTTTTCACCTTGTCTTTTATTTTATTTGTAACGTCTTTTCTTACCAGAGTTTTGATACGTTACGTGTTGTTGTGTAACCTGTAGTGTGTCTGACTCTGCTTTTCTTAAAATATGAGATTGAAATTTAAACTTTACAAGTTGTGGTGAAATATAAACATTTCTATGATGTAAACTGCAGCAATAGATGTTATAAAACTATTGTTTCAAGAATGACAGCATTGAACAACATATTGGCAACTTCCTTAATGTTACCGAGCCACTTCGTTTTCTGCTTGTGGCAAAATATATTATACCCACTTAATGACATTATTTCTTATCTAACCACCCAGAGTAATCTTATGTTTATTGGATGGTGCATCATTGTGATATTTGAAGAATAAAAGACCAACTTGAGGTCACTTGCTATTTTATTTCACTTCTTATGTGCTCAACATGTTTTGGACATTAATATATCCATCATCAGGAGCTTGCGACTATTCTGTTGAACTACCACATTGGTCGTATTGTTCTTGGTTCGATGTGTTGGAGTTTCGGTGTGGTTGGGTTGGAGTGGTATCCGTGAAGTGAAATAAAATATCAAGTGACATCAAGTTGGTCTTTTATTCTTCAACACCCAGTGTAAATTTACTGCTTCATGTGTTTAGTGTATCAGTGTTTGTAATTATTTATCAAAAACACAAAAATATTTTGAGATATTATTGTGCTTGTTCCTTGATGAAATTTGCTGTGAAAGTGTGGACTGGGTATGTTTGTCCTGGGTTGTTGATCTTGCTGGACTGTGGAGATCACAGTACTGAGTTTTTGAGTTATGCAGAAGGCTAGAACCAATGTTGAGTTGTGGTGAACACAGTAACGAATTTTTGGGTTATGAAGAAAGCTGGAATAAATGCTGGGCTGCGGTGAACACAGTAATGAATGTTGGTTTACATACGTCTTGAATAGCTGAATGATTTTTTTTTAATCTTCATGTTTGCACTGTGCATCAATAATAATTAAACACTTCAGTTCATTAACCACTTCAATTCATCAACCAACGAATGCACAATAATTTTACATAAAACACTTTAAAACACTCCGACATGTTTTGATCTTGTCAGATCATCAGGGAGCTTTGCTCCTTGCTGAAGTTATATTACGGTCTTCACAATTCAATTCTTATTTGCAAATGAGGTGTTGTGGCAGCATGTCATGTTGTGTGGGAATGTGTTGTGGAGCAGTGGCTAGGTGTGCGTCGTATGCTGAGTAATAAGAGACTTAAACACTTTATTGTCCAACTAATGCACAATATATAATATATAAATACAATTAATATTATAAAATGTTTAAAAGTGCTCCAACATGTTTCAGATCACAGAGGATCCATCATCAGGGAGCCTTGTACAGTGCTTGGCTGAAAATTACAAGAATGATGGACAATGACACGGACAAGGTCGGTGTTATGGCAGCATATTCTGACCAGTTGTATATGTGTGTGTCTGTGTGCTGCTATAACATTGACCTTGTCCATGTCAATGGACACGATAGAACCATACTTGTAATTCTTAGCCAAGCACTGTACAAGGCTCTCTGACGATGCATCCTCTGTGATCCGAAACATGTTGGAGCACTTAAATATTTAATAATTTTAATTGTGTCTACATATATATTGGGCATTAGTTGGACAGTAAAGTGTTTAATTAGCTAAATGATTGTTAGCTTATCAAGGACCATGCTTCATGCAGTTGCTAATTATTCTGTTAGTTGCGTATTATAGAGTGTGCACAAAAGCGTATTGTTAGTGTTTATGCTATGCAAAATGATAGTGCTAGAGTTGTAGTTAATCCTGTTCTTTGTAGTGCCAGACAGCACACAGCACTGAAACTGGTGCTGCAGTTTCACAGGGTGGCACAGACACGCACAGTGTGGTACCTGGTTCTAGTGATGAGACGCGTCGACAATCTGCAGTTGATGAAGATAATGTGATGACAGATGGGGAGGAAATTGCAGCCGATATAACATATCCTTCATCAAGATATAAACCTGAGGTGAGTTGTAAAGTCTCCGTGTGTCCACAGACACATTTTTATCAATATTATGGGTGCTTACTGCTGTAATGATGTTCATTTGTCTGTCCACATAAAACAACCCTGTCTGGTGGATGAAAATAGTCTTAGGAAACCTCTTAATAAGGAGGTTGGTCCATAAATAAGTGCAGGAAGTAGTAAACATGAGGGTTGATTGAAAAGTAGTGGCAACACAGCTAATGAATGCTCAGAATGTTTCTGGAATGACACATTGTATAGCTGGGAGCCTTTTTTTTTATGTATGCTGTAGGCATCAGGTATTCCTAAGTGTGGCATGCTGATGTGTACAAACACATATTCGTAGCTGTGGCCCTTGGAATACTCTGACACCTCTGATTGAGATTCTAGGTTTGTCCATGTAGGCATTATTTGGAAAAACGTATTTGGCAGATGTATAAAAATTGGTGTATTTCTTCCTTTATAAATTTGGCTTTTTAAACTGTGTGCATTATTGCTACAAGTAATTGCAGTATCCTACTAATGCACATGAAAGACGGAAGGCATACATAACACAACGCTGGTAAAGGTAAAGCAATCCCATTACAGACCTGGACAAGCCCTGAGGGTTTCAGGAGTTTGAGGCTCTCATATTTCAAGACAGTCGGCACATGAAGGTGGTAGGGTTATCAGTCCCACGAACCGGCCGCCTTTACCCCCAGGAAATATTCCTGGTACTCACATCTGTTAGAGGCTGAGTTGACCCCAGGGCCATAGTGCAGCTGGAAGAATTGTGACAATGAAAAATTCCATGGACACCGTCGGGAATTGAACCCGCAACCTTCCGGCTTGTAGGACAGTGCCTCAACTAACTGCGCCATCGCGTGCCCCCATAACATGACACTGCCTGGTAAGAAACACACTGACGCACACCACAGGGACTAGATTCTCTTGAATCGTGCTTGAAGTAGTCAAGACATTGGTATGCATACGTGGTACATAATTATATAAAACTTTTGAATGTTACCTCATCTATGTCTTATGTTTATTCTGAAGTCAACAATTTTGTGATTTTATAATTGTGACATTTTAACATTTTATTAATTTATAATGTCAAGTAATTTGCTGAGAATTTTAAATGCTGTTCCCCCATCCCCCCTGTCGGGTACCGTTAATGTGTCAGCATTTCATGTATGGTCCAATGAACTGGATTTTTATGTATCTCCTCAAAAGAAAAGCAGTGGACAGTGAATTTGAAGGCCAAGATGTTGTCTGTTCCCATCTGACAGTTTGTAAACTTACAGGAAAGTAGCTCTCTGCACTGTCATGTTGCAAAGCTTCAACTTTCTGCTTTTAAAATTGTGAAAAAATTAAGATTTCCAGTGTGTGCAGGTAAATGGTCCGCGTAATGGTATCTCAGAGGAAAGGATGGTATTTGTTCTAATATGTAACATCGTCTTGACCCTGTTGTGTTGTGGAATTTTCATTTGTAAAAACCTGCTAACAAATGCTCAGCGTATATTGTATATTTTCAGTTTTGTTTGATCAAACAATGTGTTTTGATCAAGAAAATTAACATCTAGGAATACGAGCTGCATTTCATGAACATTCTTTATTTTAGTTCTCTGCCACTAAATATGCAGTGGAATGCAAACTAATGTTCATTCATTAGTATTCAGCCTTGAAGACCAGGCTTGGCAGGAACCACAGCCCAGTCATGTAATCGGTATGGCTCTGGCACACTGCATCCTGGGCAAGTTCTTGGGGGTAGTTTGCCATTGCTTTCCCCTGCCTTTAGACTTTACCACTTTAGCCTCCAGGTGCATACTAATGTATGTGATGCAAAATGTTCACACTTTTGTAATTTGTTTATGTACAATTTACGGGTGTTTGCAGTTGTGAAACAACCGTTGCGATTGTTTGTCCACATGGCACAACTTGATTCCCACCATTTGCATTTTCACAAAATTTAATGTCAGAGTTTTTTTTTTTTTTTTTTATTTTTAATTTTATTTTTACTTAATTTTTTTTTTTTTTTTTTATTTTTTT
>Ga0123357_10009135_pt1 | contig 12482 bp, 8 predicted proteins | sample TergutEmb28metaG_FD_89873 | JGI IMG/M metagenome (GOLD analysis project Ga0123357, IMG submission 89873) | Embiratermes neotenicus P4 segment gut microbial communities from Petit-Saut dam, French Guiana - Emb289 P4 | ecosystem: Host-associated > Arthropoda: Insects > Digestive system > Gut ... | reverse complement strand
AGGTCTCAGTAACTTCATTTCTGCCGCTTCAATTCTTCGTCTTTGTAAGGCTGTTAGAGTCCAATTTTCTGACCCATATAAAAATGTAGGTAAAACTAGTGTGTTGTATATTTTCAAAATAGTAAAGGAATAGATGTGGACTATATTTATCTGGCCCAGGATAGAGACAGTTGGTGGGTTATTTTGAGCATGGTAATGAATCTTAAGGTTCCATAAGATGCGGGGAATTTCTTGACTACCCAAGGAACTGTCAGCTTTACATGAGGGACTCTGCTTCATGGAGTATTATTTGTTAAACATTTTCACTGATGACTCACAAGATGTCTGCATTACATTACTGCTCTGACTTGCACCGGCTTGTCAGATGAAGATGCAAATTATCTTCAGCTCTTTTGATGTTTGCGTCGCTCTCTCTATTTAGCTTTTATGGAATGTTGAACTGCTCACTGTGCGAACTGTTTGTTGTCTTAATGCTTTGTGTCATTTGTGTGAACCATCATATATACTCTTTGCATGTGGTCTGTGTACTGAAATAACACATGCACTCATGGAAGAGTTCGGTAAGTCCTTATTTCACATGTGAGGTTACATTTTTAAAAATTGCAGAATAGGAGATATGCAGTACAACAGATCTTTTTTCCCTCCTAAGAATGAATTAATATACCTGAGAGTCTGGCTGTTGATTCCAGTGGGGGGGGGGTCAGTTGTTAATCTGAGTCTAGCATGTTAGCAACCCTTGTGACTTGTGTTGTTGGGTGTGAGCGGCAGACCTCAGGATCCATTTTGGTACATGCATATTGATTCTGCTCTGTGACGTTCATAATGCTGCAGATGTGACCCTGAAACTTCTTACTATGGTCAGGCCATGAATAAAGTTCTAGAGAATTGCCGCTCCATCTGTCATGGTGGGGTGGTCATGTCTACAGAGTGTAATCGTTCCGGTTTGTTTGCTCCTCCCAGGTTCCTGTTATTGCGGCATTGGAGCAGCGTGTTCTAAGCCTGTTGAAGCGGCGTGCAGACGAGCTGATGGAGCGGCGACGTCAGGATGTACGGGATCAAGCAGAAGAGCTCGCACCTTCCATGGCAACCAGTCAGTATCTGGGACCCTGGGCTGGGCTTGTCACCTGGCTGAGTGACAGTGGGAGAGGACTACATGCTTTTTTATCCTAATTTGCACACTTCTGAAAGCATTCCCAACTGCATCCAGCCATTCATCATTACCCTCCCACTTGATTAGTGTTACGTGTATGACTGTTTTGAAGTCAGGAGTGAATTGTAGCATTACAGATGCAATTTGTCTGATTTATTTTCCCACTTCCTAATATTGAAGTGTTATGTCGTGAAACTAGGTGCCTTCCATTCCACCTGGTGCGGAATGGTTGATATGTCATCAGTTCTCATTTGTAGATGGCAGTGTGTGAGAACATCTTTTGTTGAGGCAGCTTAAATTGTTTTGTGGGAATGGGAGTGAAATGAGCCTTGAGGTCAGTGGAATTTGAGATAATGATTCTGGTGTTAGAGGTCCAGATGGTCCAATCATTCGATACTGCAGAGAAAGGCACCATATTCCCTTGAAATGTTGGGAACTGCCCATGCAACAACACATTGTCACATCTCTGAAGACTGAAATAGTCAGTGACACTATTACGAGAACCTCAGAACTCTCACAGTCTGAGAGGACTGTTGGTTCATTGACCTCCATAAGGCTACAGACACAGAAGTGCAAGTTTGTCGACAGTGTCCATGGGCAGCGGATGTTATTTTCATAGTAAATGTTTATTGCGTTAATAAAACTATTTCTATTACTTTGTTGACCGTTGTTGATACAGTTGTTTGTTGCTCTGTTAGCCATACAGACTGTGAGCTTCCTGTAGCATGCTGGCACTGAGACTAGGGAGGAACGAACATCATTAATGATTGTGTTCTCACAGCAATATTGCTGAGGATTGAGTTGTTTTGGCATGTGACACTGCTGTGTCTTGTGTCAGTTTCTCCTGATGTTTTTAGAATCCTGGTGCCTTAGGCTGTGTCTTGCATGCAGCAGCATCAAGCGTGCAGGTGCATGCACATGATTCCTCAAGCCCATTCACTTGTATGGACAAACACTTGTATATCAATGGGGTTGTCTTGTGTCATAGCTTGTAAGTGACTCAGCTTGTTCATGCACTGTGTCCTGGTTACTGGAGTGGCCCTACTGGCACCAAATTTGCTATAATAGAGGCTCTGGTTTCTGAAGGTTTTGGTATGGTCTTTTAAATTCATTATTTTTACTGTGCTACCTCTGCCTCTTAAACAATTCTGCAGCAGAAACACCCTCTGTGTTGCTGGCTACTGGCCTGTTGCCTCCGCACAGAAACGAGAAATGTGTGCAAGGGTGTGCACACTGGTTGCGGGCACATAGGACATACCTTAAACACACAGGGAACCACTCACCCAGTGATATAGTGTCATATTCCAGAAGAACCGAATCCTCATCATTTATTATTATTTACTGAGATTAGTGGTGTTATGGGATAGTGCAGTTTGTATAGTTACTCACTGTGGGCTGGACATTCTGGGGCTCAAAGCCATGGGGTTCTCCCAACATCTTATACAAAGGGTACCAGTTTATTCCAGGGGCTAAAGTGGCCGGGGCATGATGTTAACCACCCACCTCCTATTTAGTGCCAAGGTTAAAGAAAGAGTAGAGCTACACCTCTTCTCGTCTGTGCCGTCATGGCAGGTCACAGGGTGAACTTTACCTGTACTGCTCCTAATGTCCTCAGTGGGTCCTATTGCACCATGGCATGGCATGTGGAGGGTGGATGTGAACATTGTCAGTAAGTATTGCTGACGGCATTGTGCAAGAGGCTGATGGCTTATCACACAGAGCATGTGGGTATTAGGGTGTAAACTGGATTCATCTGGCAGAGGATTGGTAACGGTTGTGTGTGCTTGTTAACTTGCACTGAACCTCTGGGTTCTGTAACAGGCAGTGCAGTTTACAGCTTCTGAAGATGAATTCTCTTCCATGGTTTTCACTGTTTGGATGTGCTGCTAATTTCCTTATATACATTTCCTGTTGAAAATCAAATTGTATGTGACCAGCTGGTTTGACACTTTAGTATGGACACAGGAAGAAATCCAGGAGCAGACTTACACAGTGATGGCATATGAACTGTCAGTCTGGATAACATGCAAAATATACAGTGCAGTGAGTAACTGTTGCGTCTTCTGTGTAGGGACGTGTCCACCATCTGGCCCGAAGCGCAGCCGTGAGGAAGAAGAGGCACATGCAAGAAGAGCAGCAGAACGGGAAGGTCGACGCACCAGGCGGCGGAGGGCTCGAGAAATGAAGAGTGGCAGCACTGTCAGGCATGTAGACGGAATGTCTAGTGATGATGAGATGACAGAGCTTGAAGCCACGGCTTTCCGGAACCAGAAAGGTAAAGTTGGCAGAATGCTTCACTGTGTCTTGCTGCAGGTGACTGCAGTTTATTGTGTGGCTTAGACATTAACTCTTAAAAGGGTAAAAAGATACAATTTTCCTTTGCATGCTGTGAAGGCATGCATGGGGAGAAGAGGTATGGCTGTATGCATTCTTAACATTGGTGCCAGATGGTGTTGGTCAGCATCATGCACCAGCTGCTGTAATGCAGGGACATGAATGTCCAGTATGTATTGAATAGGGCGTTTGGTGTGCTTCAGAGCTGGTCTGGACATTATGGAGAAGAGAAACTTCTCTTGCCCAGCCACGATTCATAAGGCATATATATTTATATGTGGGGAAGTAAAGTTCATACATTCATGTTGTTGGCAGCTCTGACTGTACTGTCAAATGAGAGGATGGTCAGCGAAAAGTGAATTGAAAGAGGAGGGCGTGACTTAATTTGAGGTACTGTCCCGTAATTCATGTGGAGGAACCGAGGAGAGCTATGCAAAATCTCAGGTTATGTGGTTTCTGAGCCAAGATTTGAACCTTCATGAGGTGGGAAGGGGTGTTATATTGCGTGTTGCAATATCAGTGGACATAAGGTACAGGTAATGGAACTTGTGTGAGAGAAACTCAAGGGTCAAAGGATTTGGATCCTGTGGGATGTGATGCTGTGTCACTGTGTTGGCATTCCCTGACATTGGAACGAATGTAATGCTTTATTATGCAAGGGTTTAGGGGTCCAAGAATTATTATTCTTGGACTGTCCAACACTTGAGAAAGAAGCATTCTTGTACCCCTCAGCTTTTGCAGATGAAAGCACTGAGTTCCTTCATACACCAGCAACACGAACACAGTGACATCCCAGGAAATGCTTATCCTCAACAGCATCACCATTGCAACTTAAGTCTTGCGTCGGAGGCAGGCTGTTGATATACGTGATGAAAAGTGCGTTCAGGTGTGCTTTGTCCTTCTGCTGGCAGATATGATCGAGTCAGATGCTCGGCTGGTGTTCTCAGACGTGGTGGATGAGTTCTGCTCAATACGTGATGTGGCATCGCGGTTTGAGAGTTGGCGCAACACAGATGCAGATGCATATCGAGAGGCATATGTCAATTTGTGCTTGCCCAAAGTACTGGGACCCCTCGTGCGTCTCAAGATGCTCATGTGGAACCCTCTACAAGTGAGTTATACTGTTTTTGTATACATATTCATAAACCATGGCCATGAAGTCAGATGGTGGCTTCACACTTTAGAGGTGTGGGTTAATCCCGAGCATCAGTGGCAAACAGCGTCACTGGATAAAAAGACAGTTGATTTCCAAAGTTTGTGACCTTCTGTGTTTGGGATTTTTAACTTACATGGTGACCGATTTAAATACCATTGTTTGGACTTGTCATGCCATGTCCTAATGATTTTGGAAGAGACTAAACGACTGGTGATAGGCATCCCCCCACTGTCCTGCAGTTGTGCCAATCATGCCCAGCTCATTCTGTCTTTTCGTTTTTTGCTGTGTGGATGGGCGTGTCCTTCAATCATTCAGTTTCCAAAAGGAGTGTGTATTGTATGATAAACTTCCATGTGTTTTATGTATGTTGGGTGAATTTCACATTTTGTTACTCATAAATCATAAGTTCTTGGAACCACACAGGCTTCTTACATTTAAAAATGGTGTCTGATGTCTGTGGTGGTTTTGGTGTTGGGCTGCTTAATACAACGAAGGAACGAGGTGTTTGTCACATGTGCACAACATTCAGGGCCATGCTACAGTTTGATGACAACATTGACCTTTACAGGAAGGCTGCCTGGAGTTTGAGCGTACCAAGTGGTATGACTCGCTGATTCTGTATGGCCTCAAGGAGGGCGAGACAGAGGAGGGACTGAAGCAGGATCCAGACTTGCAGCTGGTACCTGTCATCATAGAGAAGGTTCTTCTACCCAAGTTGACTCGTAAGTGCTTTGTACATCGTGATTGTTATTGACAGGTTGTATCGGTGCAGTTTTGTCTCCTTAGTGCATGTCTTTCCACTCCGGCAATGATATTCAAGCCAAAATAATGTGGTGCAAGGGGTCAGGCATGCAGGTGGTTAGGCATGCAGTCAACGCACAATGAAACAATGACCAGAGTAACAATGTAATAACAGTTCCGAAAAGAATAATAAGTTGTTATTTCCAGTGACATTTCACATTTGCACCACATTTCTTAAAATACATCGACCTAAGTGGCCTGCTAACTGTGATGGCTTCATTTCATATGAGTATATTTACATCATACAAAATTTTGCTTGGAATTGTGGGCATCAGGCTGGGAAATGAAAACCAAATTTACTCACCCCCACAACAGCAAGCTGAGCCAAAAAATTTTGAGGTGTAGCTTGAGATGTAGTTGCAGTGATGATCATGTATTGGCAGACAGTATCAGTGGCCTGCACCAGGAAGGGATGGGTGAATGGAAGAATGGGGCAGTTTTCATTGCACATGTTTCCCAGCTACCAGGGTACAGCAGGTTCTTAGTCATGGTACAGTTTACATGACAAACCACTGTATAGATTTTGATAAAATTAGGAGTTGGAGGTATACATTAAAACTGTCACATGTATGCTGGCTCGTTTGAATATCTGGTTTACGTAATAAGAAGTGTTTCAAATAGAAACTACAGACTTAAAAAGCAACATCCTTTTTTGTGGCTCAGAATGTAGTGGGTTTAGTATTGACAGTTGTGTGTTGTGTGTGACAAGAGGTTTGTTGCCCACAGAACTGGTAGAGGCAGTATGGGACCCCTTATCCACGTCACAAACACTCCGTTTGGTTGGGCTGCTGAGCCGGCTCGTTCAGGAATACCCCACAATGCTGCCATCTAGCAGAACATTGGAACAGCTTGTCAGCGCTGTCATTGCAAAGATGAAGTCTTCAGTCGAGAACGACATCTTCATTCCATTATACTCCAAGCAGTAAGTAACTCTGTGTGTGTGTGTGTGTGTGTGCGCGCGCGCACGTGCGTGCGTGTGTGCAAGTGCGCGCGCGCGTGTGTGTGTGTGTGTGTGAGAGAGAGAGATATTTGACATTCTGAAGCTCTGTTGCTGAGGACCCAATTCTTTGGGATGTGATACTTTTGTTTTACAGTAGTTTCCATTGTTTCGAAGAATTGTAGGGTTCGTAGTGGACTGCTTGACCCCGCAGGTGAAGGCACCATGGTCTTTCTAAGCATCAGGAGCTGCTTACCCACTGACAGTGTCGCATCATGAAGAATGGAAACTTCAACATCGTGAATGGTATTACTAACAGGGGCCTCCTGTTGCAGAGTGCTGGGAGGGAGTGGTGGAGCATTCTTCCAGCGCCAGTTTGGGACTGCAGTGAAATTGCTGCGTAACCTGCTAGCATGGCAGGGGGTTGTGGTAGACCGTGTTTTGAGGGATGTGGCCATAAGTTCCCTTCTGAACCGTTATCTGTTGGCGGCACTGCGAACCTGTGAGCCTGTTGATGCTGCAGAGAAGTGCAACATGGTGAGAGAAATTAAATTAAGTGCCTTTAACCCTTTATAGAGTAACATCCATTTGAGTTGTACATAAGAATTCAGTTGGTTCCTCAGGGACAGTTGTCGATTATGAAGACAGAGTCACACAGACAGTGTGCACCTCTGCTGGCTCTTCTGCCTCTACGCAAAATTAACCAAGCTGCAGTGTACTGGAAGGTCAGTAAAGAACAACAATAGAAGCAGTTCAACAAGGCACGTAACATCAGGCTCTTGCCATGTTTCCCTGGCCTGTCACTCTGGAGGCTGAGGTTCAATCCCAGGGACGTCTGTGTGTTATTTGGGGAAGGCAGAGTGGCATCAGGACAGGTTTTTGTCCCAGTACTTCATTACCTCTGTGACAGTATTTCCACCAGCAGTCCATTCTCACGCTAAATGGCCTCAGCAGTTGATGGTGGTGTTAAATAACGCACATAACAAAGGTGTAAGGTTGGATACAGAATGTATGTACATGTGGCAAATGTGTTGTGTAGTAACATGTACCAGATTGTCCTCATCTGTTGAGCCCTCCTTTGTCTGCCTCTCAAAGTCCCCAGTAAATAAGACTCCCTCCAGCTTCTCCAGTGGGGCCCCTCCGGAGAGAGAGATGCTCATTTTCAGAGCCTTCCTTTACATATCCTTCAGGGTCCCCAGTAAAGGAGCTGAGAGCTGTCATAGAGAGAGATTTTCCAGAGCCCTTCATCTGTCTCTCAAAGGGTCTCTGGTAAATGAACCCCCCTCCAGGTTCCCCAATGGGCCCCCAATGGATAATGTTGCCTATTTCCAGAGCCTTCTTTTACATATCTCTTGGATTCCTCAATAAAATCTCTCCTGTTACAAAAATCTCACCCTTCTCTCAAACTCCCTGGAAAGGGAGCGTCCCTTCCATGTTCCCCAAAATGAGGCCCCAATTGAAACAGACGCCCGTTTCCTTAGCCCTACTTAACATATCATTCAGGGTCCCCAGTAAAGGAGCCCTCCGTACAGATTCCCCTCGTAGAGCTCCCACAGAGAGAGATGATGTGTTTCCAGAGCCCTCAATCTATCTCTCAAAGTCCCTGTGAAATGAACCACCCCCAAGATCCCCAGTGGGGCCCCTATAGAGAGAGATGCCCATTTACAGAGCCTTCTTTTGCACATACCCTAATGAAAAAAAAGTCCTCAGTAAAGGATTCCCTCTCCATGTTCCCCCAATGGGGCCCCTGTGGAGAGAGATGCTTTGTCTCCAGAGCCAGTGGTTTATTCATTCATTCATTATCTCTCAGAGTCCCCATTTCTCCCATGAAATGGGTGGGGGGGGGGGAACATATGGTTACCATCTGTGGAGTACCACATGGACAGAAGGCCTTACATACACTGGGGTGTGGCCTGGTTCCCCATGGGGATCGTTTATGACACTGCTGTCTCTACTCCAGTGCCATGCAGCCTTCAGCATGATACTATCCACTTTGGCTTGAGTAGACCAGAGCTCCGTTAGCCAGCATTTGTCATAGTAACCCTTTACACTATATCCCTGCCACACCCGTTCCAGCCTCCCACATTACCCAGGGTATGAATCCTTGTAACATTGTGACTAGTAACAGGTGGATGTATCTTGTGCCAGATCGTATCAACATTCCCGTGCTGGTGGTTCCAGTCGCAACAGCAGGGCGATTCTGTGTGTGTGCCGCAGCTGCACATGTTTGTTGTGCAGCTGAAGACGATCACTCAGTGTCTCGATGTCACGACACCAGCTGGCAGGTATGACTGTGCTGATTGTTTTGTGCCATCTGCATAAGGGGTTTCACGTGGGCTAAAACGGCCTCTTTTAAGAAGAGGGTGGGCTATGCATAAGTTTAAGCAATAAACAGGTTAAATTTAATGTAATCCATATTTTGCACAATAGGCTGAATATATATTATTTAATCCAGTGTATTACAGAGTAGTAAATAATCATTTGCCATTGATGGTCTCCCTCATACATGTGGCATCCTCTGCCAGGCCATCATTAGAGGGGTTGTATACAAAGGAGTGCCACTGCAGACAATTCTGAGGAAGATGGGCATGTGTGGCGTTAAAATACAATGTGATCAATATTATCAATATTGTACAGGAGTCCACTGTGACATAAACATCAACTGACAATACAGGGGTCACTCCCTGTATTTGAAGATGGCAGTAATGGATATAGATGCTTATCGAAAATGAAAGGTGAAGTATTATTAGTAAATGCGAAACATTTGTAATATTTGTATTTTAAAACATTTGTAGTAATTTTAATTGATAGTGTTATATTTTAACCCTACACATGCACATCTTTGACAGAATCTGCTGTGTATAATTTCCTTTGTCCACACCCTCCCTGATGTTGGCCTCCCAGAAGCCTAAAAACCTGTAGAAGGGACATCATAAATGATGAATGGTTAATTATTATTGATTGTGCAATTTATTGGGTTAAGTACTGTATAAGTAGATTAAATATTATGTTTAAAATGAAACTTTAAATATTAAACTGGTTTATGAAACACTTAAATGATATCTCAGTAGAGTCCAGGTAGACAAGCATTTGTCTGACATGTGTCCTACTCAGAAGGCTTTGAAACAAGGAGATGCTTAATTGCTATTTGTTTTAGGCTTTGCTTTAGAATATATCTTTAGGAGGGTTCAGACCAACCAGGAGGGCTTGAAATTATGTGGCACGCATCAGCTCTTGGTTTATGCTGCTGATGTTAATATAGTTGGTGAAAGCACACAAACTGTGAAGAAAAACACACAAGCTATACATTGCTGGTTAGGAAATTGGTGTAGAGGTAAATGCTGACAAAACTAAGTGTGTGTTCATGTCATGTGAGCAGCATGCACAGCAAAATAGCAACATGAAGATGGGTAATAAGTCCTTTGAACAGTTCAAATAATTGGGAACAACCATAACAAATCAAAAATGCACTCATGAAGGAAATAATAGAAGACTTACCTCAGGGAGTGCTTGTTATCGTTAGGCGCAGAATATTTTGTCTTTCAGTTTGCTATTGGAAAATATAAAGATTAAAATATTCAGTACTATAAATCTGCCTGTTGTTTTGTGTGGTTGTGAAACTTGATCTGTCACGCTGAGGGAGGAATGTGGGCTGAGTGGGAATAGAGTGCTGAGGAAGATATTGGGGACTAAGAGGGAGCAAGTGATAGGAGACTGGAGAAAACTGCGTTATTTGGAGCTTTATGATCGGCATTCCTCACCAATTATTATTTGGGTGATCAAATCAATAAGAATTAGATGGGTGAGGCATATGACAGGTATGGGAGAGAGTAGAGGTGTATATATGGTTTTGGTGGAGAAACTTGAGGGAACATGACAAGTTGGAAGACCTTGGCATAGTGGGGGGATAATATTGAAATGAATTTTCAAGAAGAGGAATAGAGGCATGCACTGGATTGACCTGGCCTGGGATAGGGACTTGCAGTGGGATTTTTATGAATGTGGTAATGAACGTCCAGATTCCATATACTGTGGGGAATTTTGTGACTATCTGGGATGTATTGAGTTTTCCAGGACTGCTCCATGGAGTTAGTTACGTTGAAACATGCTTTTAAGATGTCATAGTTTTAATAACACAGCTGAAATGTATTATGTTGTACAGTACCGTGTACGGTGTACAGTACTGTGTATGGTACCGTGTATGGTGTACAGTACTGCGTATGGTGTACAGTACCGTATATGGTGTACAGTACCGTGTACGGTGTACAGTACTGTGTACAGTACTGTATACGGTGTACAGTACCGTGTACGGTGTACAGTACCGTTTATGGTGTACAGTACCGCGTACGGTGTACAGTACCGCGTACGGTGTACAGTACCGCGTACGGTGTACAGTGCCGTGTACGGTGTACAGTGCCACGTACGGTGTACAGTGCCATGTACGGTGTACAGTGCCGCGTACGGTGTACATTGCCGCGTACGCTGTACAGTGCCGTGTGTGCTGTACAGTGTCGCGTATTCTGTACAGTACCGTGTATACTATACTGTACCACGTATGCAGGACAGTACCACTCAGGGACAGGAAGGCTTTTTGAGCCCTGATGGCCATGTCAAAAAACATCTTCTTTAAATTAAGAAACAAAACAGAGCATTGATATTTGTAATGGGCCACATTTTGTAATGTGGGTGAAATTGGTGTAAGGGCATAAATTGGCTGGCAGGTCTGATGCAGCCTGCTGTTCAGGGTGCACCCTCTTGCTGGCTGCTAACCATCTTGTTCTTGTTTCAGGGATGCAATGGAACACATGACGAAGATCCTGCAGATGGTGCAGGTGTAAAGAAACAAGTGACTGACAGACTGACTTCATTTTATTGTGAATGTAACTTATTGTGAAGATATGCTAATATATTCATTTGATGAGTAATGTTGAGTTGTTTTGTGATCAGCAAGCCAACCAGTGGGATCAAACAGTGCATTTAGTACAGAGGAAGAGAGAGAGGAATAATGGTCAAAACTGAAATGGTACAGACACTCAGTGGTTGGCTAGGCTGGGTCTTCCATGTTGAAACTGTAATACATGTACAGAGAATGTTCCTCAAGTAATGTTCCCTAGGTTGTAAAAATTAATGAGGTATCCTTACAACCTTAAATGTAGTTTTTTATTGCACTGAAGTATCATTACTCAGCAATAATCCCTGAGCAAATTGGCTGCATTTGTCTTATGTTTCCATGAGTTAAAAAATTCTGTTGTGGTAGAAATTGGGCTCTTGCATTTGCAAACATTTACAAACAGCCACTTCAACTTCCCACTTTTGTGAAATTTATGACCTCCCAAAGTGTTCGTGGCCCAAACTAATGTGACTTGCTAATCCAAAATCAGATCCTGCACTTGAGCTGTGTTACACATTTGTCCTTCATGCATTGATTACCATGAATGTCTGTTTAATTATTTCCAAATTCTCTGCACCATTTTCTGAGATGCTGAATCTCATTACGTCATTGTGATACGGTACTGTCACATGGCTGTGAGTTTTGATGTGGGAAAAATGTTTCAGCTGTAAAATCTGAATCACAACACACACTTCTTCACCAGACGAAGTTCCCAATGTTGTTCCTGCTGGGCATCAGGCTGTTTTGTAAATATCACCTGATTGACTGACTGACTATCACAACATCTGTTGCATGTAACCCCTAATGCTGCACGTAACCCATACAATTGCATGTACCCCATACAGTTGCACATAACCCATACTGTTGCATGTAGCCCCTATTAAACATGCTGTTTCGTACTGAACAATAAAATGCTTCATTGACGTGAAAGTTACAAACCAGGGAACAGTACTTCTTGAACATGCCTTGGAATTACTGGGAGATTGGTGTTATGGCCCGACACAGACTGGGCATCCCCTTCAAGATGACCAACTGTAACTAAAGCTTGCCATTGTTGACAACCCTATGCCATGTCACATTTCAGTACCTGTTTTAACCCTCTATAGGGCGAATTAATTATATTGGAAGAAAAAAATTGTTCTTCACATTTTAAGAAATGGTATTGCTCTAACATCACATACATGATAGATTTTTTCAATTATATTCCATAATT
>Ga0123357_10009134_pt1 | contig 12482 bp, 7 predicted proteins | sample TergutEmb28metaG_FD_89873 | JGI IMG/M metagenome (GOLD analysis project Ga0123357, IMG submission 89873) | Embiratermes neotenicus P4 segment gut microbial communities from Petit-Saut dam, French Guiana - Emb289 P4 | ecosystem: Host-associated > Arthropoda: Insects > Digestive system > Gut ... | reverse complement strand
CTTTAACTATATCTATTATCCAAAGAGTTTTTAACTTTTAATTTTTAACTTATAAACTTTCACGATATTGTATACCTAGACTTTTGTAAATATGTTAATGTACCACCACCCATTACTACCAGAAGTTAACAAGCCTACACACACTGTTTGTTCATTCCAGTTAATTCTTGTATTTTACAATATGACCTGTACAGGAGACTGAGGTTACCGTTTTTAGTACTCCTGATGATGGGTGCTGTGACACCCAAAACATGAAGAGTAGCTTTGCAGTAAATAAATATCTGCATACTGTTGCATCTGGTTGGATTTTTATTAACATTGAATTACGATGCACGGAACCATGAGCTTTAAAAAAAACCTTTAACTTGTCAGCCACTGTCATTCTTTATGGAAGAATAAAAAATAACTGAACTGCAGCAATTAACAGTACATGATAGATGTCAGAAGACAGTTATTAATATATTATATCTGTCACATCACAATGCTTAGATGAGTTCCTTGATCACTGAAAAATCTAACAGGGATTCATTTTTCTTCAGGCATAATAAACAAAGAAGCAGTCACTTGGTTCAGATTTTTCCTTCAGAATGAACGTTCATAATCTGTAGAAGTTCAAATGTAAGATGACGGTAGTAATTTCTTTCATGATTTGGTTCTTTGATGCTTCTGCATGACTTTGATTGGGCAATGGTTTAATTATATTTTAATCATTTTAATATTTGGGTATTTGTTGGTTTTAATTCCTGTATATATTCAAAGCATAGAAATAAGGTAGACTGGGCTAGCTAACAGGTTGACAACTCAATAGACTTTACCCATACTACCTGACCACTATATGTGTCATTGATGTTGATCTACTTTAGAAGCAACATTTTATAACAACAACATTATTAGGAATATTCTCATAATTTGCATTGGGTTTTGAATTGTGGATTCCATGTATTTATCTTGATTTTTTTTACCAATGTCTGTATTATTTGTGCATAAGTCTATTTGAAAGGCTTTGGTACTTCCACATATGTTTATGTGAAACACCTTGATAATGGCCCAGATAGCCCTGAAACATATTTGAGGCTTAATGATGTAGCTGGAACTCCAAAACTAATTATACTTATTTGGCCTGCTTCAGTAGTTGATAGAGATGTACACAGTAGGAATTCAGTGTTACAAAACTGCTAAGGAAATTAATAAAAACTATAGTTCATCAGTGTAAAAGGAAGAGTGTATTGAATAAATAAAGGCTTCCAATTTGTTGATTGTTTTGAACCTTTAGGAGTCACCTATGGTCCACTACTGAGGAGATGCTCCCTGCTTTGAATGAGATAACTGTGCATGTACAAGATCTCTTTTGCAGATATCGAGTTGCTACTATCGACCCAGTAAGCATTTGCACATTGTTCTTGCTGACTACGCTACTTGAAATGCTTCATGTTTTCAGTCTTTGTGTAGTATCAGAATTGTTGCATATATGAATATTAGTCCTCCCTGTGGGGATCCTCGCCTCATCTGCCATCTACATGCAACTGCTCACTTACTGTAGGAACTTCCCCAGACAGGACAAGTTATGGTGGATTGTAAAATACCAATAAAGGAAAAAAGGACAAGTTAGGCACATCAAATTATAGGCCAATCTTACTCTTAATTGGGTTTCCTAATATACTGGAGAACTTAGACAAAAAGTAATGCACCATTAAATCTGAATTATGTTTTAGTTAATAACTGGTTTGATCCATGAAGTGCCACATGCAGACTTACTGATAAATGTTAAAGTGATTTGTCAGGAATTTTCTGTAATTACTTTGGCTTCCCACTATATTAATTATGGCATATTGCTTATTAAACTGCCTTATTGTTGGATAAATTGAAATTCTAGTAAATGGTTCATTTTCCACCTGGCAGACAGAGCACAGACTTACAACAAAATCTCCACATGCTGGAGAAAGTGTTTATTGGAACTGGGGTAAATTTCAACATTGAGTTCCTGAAGGCTGTATACTTGGTCCACTCTGTTGACTGTTGTTGTTTAACCTCTGCCATTCATTATTGACCCAGTTTCTTCACATAATCTGTTTGATGTTGATAGCAGTTTTATAATCACTGAACCAATTTAAGTCATGTTGTAGAACCATCAGTTATGAGCAAGTGGTTTGTAGCCTACTATTCAACAGGATATAGTCTTAGGTACTGAAAATGTCATTAAATAAACCGTAAATAAATTTCTGAGCACCAAGTGTGTCACAGCATTATTGCTGAAGTTCCACGTCTTCTTGGCTGAAGCTGTGTTGAGTGGTAAATTGTTACCAGTGTCTTCAGATTCTGCACTCGAATAAAAGTGACCATGTTGGTAAAATAGGTATATATTGTAGGTAAGGATAAGAGGAGTATGAGACGTGAGTGGTGGTTGAACAGGCAGATGTTAGGTGTCCAATATAGAAAAGAAATTGTGCAGTGTGAGGATGTAATGGGTAAGTAGAAGTGGGAGGTATTGGAGTCACAGGAAGTTGTATGGAGTGACAATGAAAGGATAGATCATGGAATTATTTGGCCCTGAAAATGGCCATAATGCTGTGCAAGTTCATTCCTTATGGGAAGGTTTCATCCATTCCTTGAGGGAGTGAATGAAATGTTTCCATGACCTACTGAAGACAAGATCATCCTCCCTGTTCTTGTTGTTGGGATGGAGCTCAGTTTCACTCACTTCATTCATCTGGTCCATGTAATGCATTTGGTGTGGTAGACTTTGGCATTGGATGTGATGTTCTGATTTGAAGCTATTTTGAGCCATTACCAGCTTCTCAGGCTGTTTAAGTTGGATGTACTAGTGATGCTGTTTCACCTTGACCTTATTAGACCACCTCAGTCTGCCTGTTGGAGATCTGGACTGGGCAGCAGGCTGATGCGTCTCATAATGTTTTGGGACAGCATCCTTCTAATGCTGTTGAAGGTTATGTGGTTGTGTAGTAGGAAAAGTGACTATCCCTGGTGGGTGGAGGCCAACAAATACCACTGTATCCACTTTCCATCGTCATGGTCCTGACGAACTGCTGCTCATACTGTCTTGTTCACACAGCTCTAGCCCTTTGCATCAAGGTTCAGAGGATGACATGCATGTTGGAAGGGTGGTGGCAAGCCACTTATTGGCTTGCTGGCCCAATCCTCTGTACCTAAGTCACATATTTTTGTGGTGCAGTTACCTTGGACTGCAGAGGCTCTGAAGAAGGAGGCAGCAAGCTCCTCCGAAATGTCAATAAGCATTTATCCAGTGACACTGTGTCGTATGCCATGAGACTTGTATCCTTAAATTCCTGGCCTGTTGAGTGCCTCTCCACTTGTTTAAGTTATCTTACGCAACACAGTACTTAAATTAGAGAATTAACTTGTGGTTTCATTTCTTTCTAGGTTTTTCTTTGGCAAAAACAAAGTTATGGCACTTGGTCTTGGTAAGACAAAACAGACAGAAACACAGGATAAACTGCATAAATTGGCAAAACATCTAATTGGTCAATGTGGTTTACTCTTCACAAATAAAGAATCCGATGAGGTTCTTGAGTGAGTACTTATGCAGGATATGTATGAATCTGTTTTAACAACAAAGATTATCATGTTGCAATATTTAGCATTATTTAACAGTCTTTTAATTTCTTCTTGAAGATGAGGAACATGCCTATTTGAGATATTTGGTCCTTGCATAAAGATGTTGCACCTGCATATTATGGACATATGGGTTAGCAGACTGGGGATAAACATTTTCTAAAACGTAAGACTACAAAATAACAAATAATTCAGTCCAAGCAATTTTTATGACAGAACTATTTGTTAAGAAATTTGTGTCATATGTGCATGTGCTTCAGTAATGTAGGAAGATGTGATGCTGGCCGTTTTCTAACCTGTCCGTATGCATCATTGGCTGATCGCATGATTGCTGATCACATCTGATTGCTTTCCTTCATGCAGTCTAATTCTCCAAGATGATCTGAAGTACTGAACAGCAGTTGAAAAAAGAGAAGGATTTGAATTTATATATTTTAGTGTCATAAGAGTGCACAGTGCATTTCACGAGAGTGTGCATTCCAGGGAATATTTTAATTTAAAAAATTTGGTGTTTGGCTTTAAAAAAGCCAGATATTTATTGAATAACACCTACCTAACTAATTAAGTACATGGCACATAGTCCTTCTTGAGAAGCTGACAGGTCTTCAGCTGGTCGAGAAATTTCCCGTATTTTATGGAACCTAAAATTAATTATTACATTCACAAGGGCTCCCCACCTGCCCCTTTCCTGATGCATATCAGTTCAGTCCATGCCCTTTATCCCACTTGTCGAAGGTACATTTTAATATTCACCCTTCTATGTTCAGGTCTTCCAGTCAGTCTGTTTTGCTCTGGTTTCCCCACCAAAACCCTGTATGCAGTTTTCTCTGCACATATGGAATACACACTCATAAAGGACATTATTTTTATTCAGTATGCAAACTAAAGAAACTAACACTTACCTGAACTGTCACTTAATTCACAAGTAAATCCTGCTTTAAATAATGAAACATTAAATACCAAATTATGAGACCTTACAGTGTGTCTGGACACACCTTGTGCACACTCCAGCATGTGATGCATTACCCTTATGTAAAATGTCTGGGATATAAGTGTATTTTTATGTATCTCCTATTATTTTAGATGTATTTTTATTTCAGCTGTGGACCAAATAATATTTGGGAAGAAATGCAGCTCCAATTTAACAGTGGAGAAGTAAGATCATCTTGTGGAATTTCATGAACACATTTATTGCACAGTGGGGGGCATATTGTGCAGTATTAGTGTAAAATGATCACAGAAGTCACTCTTAGTGGCCTTTAGTGCAGAAAAATATTCTGTGACTAATATTGAAGAGCATCTGGAAATAAAATACCTCATTATTGTGCCTTTGTTTCAAAGTCTGCTAAAAATCTGCCTCTTAATAATCTGAATGAGTTAGAATTTAGTAGCCTGGGCATGAGCTAGATTTATCTTTGCTTTTATTCACCATTGCATGAAACACAGTATTTCATTCTTGTTTTGCACAAACTATCACTTGTTTAATGAATATGCTTGTTGCAGTTCTATAAGATTCTGATTGTGGTATTTTACATTTAAGGTAATAAACTTAGTGGACTTTTTCCACCATCTAATATATTAATTTTATTACTTTTCATATATTAGGCATTAGAAACAAACCAGGAAGTTAATGTTTTTAAATCAAATGATGTTCATTACCTGAATGATTTCAGGCTCTTGCCATGGTGTAAATGAGATCTTTGTTCTTCTGGGATGTTACACAGCATTGATTGGTAGTTAGTTACTGACATTGTAGAACAATATGTCAGTTACGTCTTTAAAGGTCAAGCATCCCATGAAATTGTTGGACTGTATCTGCAGCTGCTCTAGTTTTCGCTTAGTCAGGGTCCACTCATATTAGCTCAGTGTATTGTAGTTAATATTAGATTTTTATTCACCATATGAAAGAAAGCACTGGTAGTATTTTCCTTCTGCTCACAGACACTTGTTATGTCTAATAAGTACGTTGCTCATTGGACACTAAAATTTGGCTGGTAAAACTGAAGACCTTACATCCTGAGTGCCTTCTTTTTAGCTTGTCTGCAGTGCAGGGTTTAATACTATACACCTTATCCTGTAACTCACCCTATAGGTGGAAATTATGCAGGTATCAGATCTGGTGTATGAGGAGGCAACAACAACCTGCCTACTATTCTGTCACCAAGAAAACTCACTGAACAACATGCAGAATTGTGAGCTGCTTTACTGTCCTGTTGAAAAATAGGCATAAGTTCTCTCATAATTGGACAGATATTGCAATAATGGCTGAAGGTGATGCATATAAGAACTGCAGTGTGGGACTAAACCGATCCGTGAGCTGGATTTTATAAGTCAGCTGATGGGAACTGACCAGTAACAGTTGTCAAATAAAATACAGTCCCTCTTTCAACAAAGTGAGCCAATGGAAAGTGACTAGCAACAGCTGTCAGATAAAATAATGTGCAGCAAAAAATGTAATGTGTATTGTTTATTTTTTTAGGTGGTTTAAAAACTACAGTGAAAGTGACTTTGCCAGGTCTGGAAATCTTGCCACAGAAACAGTGACATTGCCACCTGGTCCCCTTCCACAGTTCCCCCATTCTATAGAACCACATCTCCGCCAGCTTGGAATGCCTACAAGTCTGCAGAGGGGTGTGGTCACACTGCTGTCAGAGTTCACAGTCTGCAAAGCAAATCAGACACTTAAACCAGAGCAGGCCAGGATATTGGTAAGATTCAAATACAGGACAGGTAGTATTCCCTGCTAAGACTAACGTACTAGGAAATCATGCAAAATTGTCTTGGTAATTTCAAGATACTGTTTATTTTAACTCTGGTCATCTGGGAATAGGGATTTTAATCAATTAGTACTGCAGGTTTGATAGCCATGACTTGTTTTAGGAGGAACAGTTAATTTAGTAGACAGGGCTGGTCATATTTTACCTTGGGAATAACACAGGATTGAAATATTCAATGTTTAGGCAGCTGGACTGCATGGTAATGTGATACATGGCTGATAAAAGTTTAAATGTGTATCAAAACTTTAAAATATCTCTGTGCACCCCATGAAGACATAAAGAGTGGAGGTATAGTTCCACTCATTCTTAACCTCAGCTCTAGAAGGAGGTATGTAGTCAGCTACACACCCCAGCAACTCTGCTACCTGTACACATTGAACAGGAGGCTAAGTGGGCTGAGAGATGGTAAGGATACTTTGGAGAAGAAAAGTCCCTTCAATCTGGCAGGCATTGAACCACAGTGCCAAGTACCAGCTGAACTTATGTATACTTTCTGTATCTGCAGCATCAATGGATATGGAGTGTTTTCCACTTTGAACTGATTCATGTATGTGTCCGTGGAAGTGCAAGATGTTAGAATGTAGAACTAATAAGCAGCTTGAGCTGCTACAAAAACCTCTTCTGTTCATGGGGTAAAGAAATGTTATAGTTTATTCTTGAATCATTGCATAATTCATGCATTCTTTTCTTCCGTTTGTGTTAAGTTTGGCTGTATGCTGTACACAGAGATTTATGAAATGGTGTGCTTTTGAAAATTACATTGTCTGCTTGACAGTCTGGAGAAGTAAAAATTTTGAAGGGGACTATTCAGAATTAATTGGTACCAGTTGAATGTTTATGTCACACAAGGCAATGGAATGCTACAGTGTCTTGCCAAGGTTATGTCACAGGTCACATTACATGTATCAGCAGCACAGAACATGTCACGAGAGTCCACCAAGTACAGTGTCTTCTGTCCCTTTCAGACTGCAATATGAACATGTTCCTTGGATTGTTTATCATTTGAGTGATAAGTCGCTGTACATCCATACAGTATGCACCGAGAATGATTTTAAGTTTACACAGCACAGCACACACTATAATGCACAATGACAACAGTGTTGAAGATCGTGTATGTGTGGGAGCAATTGGCAGGGAATTTAGTTGTGTCGTCAATGAGGCTGACACATTGCTTGTTGTACAATGACTTCTCACCCACCCTGTACAAATGGAGTGTGTGAAATGTACAGGACAGGGGTTGACAAATTTTCCAAAAATCTACGAGCCACTTCAAAATTTTAGGTGTAAGAAGGGTGATATGAAGCAAGTTCCATACTGATGTCCCACAATTTTGGAGTAACTTGTGAAACAGTCTGTTACCTGGAGCTTTCTGCTTGGTGCATGTCAACTGATACACATACTGATTGTAAAGAAAAATAACTGCTTTATATTGAAAATATGAGATGCTACTGCACATAATTTAGTCGACCTGTAACACAGGATCTGGTTTTCTCTTGCACAGTGAGGAATGGTTTTTTTGTAAGTACAGAGTCCAGTAAAATTTGTTGTTTTACTGTATACTGCTGTGTAACTGTTACAGAAGTTACTTGGTCACCAAATGGCAGAGTTCAAAATCAAGATGAAATGCATGTGGTCAAAGAATGGGAAGTTTAAGAAGTTTGGAAGCAAATTGAAAAGGAAAGCACTAAAATCTCAAATATCGCAGGAAGAGGTAGGTGATGTGGACATGAAAGAGGTAAATGATAATGCAGTTGCTGGTATTGAATTTGCAGATGATAACGCAGATGTTGGCATTGAAGTTGGAGATGATAATGTGGATGCTAGCATTGAAGTTGCAGATGAAAATGAAGATGCTGACAGTGAAGTAGATGTTGAAAGTGAAAGGAAGTGAGGAATATTACTTGAACACTTTAATTCTGAATGTAAATAATTATGCTGCATAGATGAGTACAAAAGGTATTCAGCATGATAGTGTAGCTTTTCCTGTCCTATTTGTCATTTTAATTACAGGTCACTTTTTTTTCCATTTATGTTCTGTAAATAAATTACTGCAACAAAATAAACTAGAAAATTGTAAATCCTTGAATTGTTTTTGTATTGTAATTAGTTGTGGAAGGAGCTTGTTGGGAAGTATGTGGTTAAGCAAGCATTAGTTGAGAAAGCTGAGGAAAAAGGAACACATTTTAAAGGGCATTATTATGATGCAGGTCTGAGAAGTCAGTAATGCTGACATCAAAGTAACTGACCACAGTAAAACAAATGTTACCTGCTTTAGCATACTTACAAGCCGAATAGTTTAAAATGATGAAAACACTATCTTCCAATTCCCACACTATACAGACACAATTTCATCTTCATTCTACAAGGGAACTGATGGTGCCAACTTCTCATCAAACATATCAGTGTAATAAGCAGAAGGCTTTCCTTTGTAATGCATAAGACATCCCACCTTGAACTGTATTTTCTTTTTCTCCTTCCACCCTCCCTTTTTTTGCAGGCAGACTATTATGTATGCCTCCTGCCACTCTGAAGCCACCTGTTCACATATTCTTGACAGCAGAATTTAGAAGAGGAGACCCTAGTAATTTGATGTAAAGTAAGGTTGATGATCAGTTTTCACTAAAGCACACTAATGTGACGCACACAATTCATGGCAGAGAAGCTTCTTTCATATACACCCTTGATGCTGGAATTATTTTCACAACTGTTAAGGATGTTTGAATGTGTGCAAAAATGAACGTCCCTCTTGAGTCTGTAAATTCTCTAAGCCCTCACACATTATGACTTCAGACTGTTTAATTTCCTCAATTTCACCATCTTCATAAGTAACATTAAGTACATTTCCAAATACTGTGTTAGCTTAATTAAAGTTTGAGAATTTTATTTTGACAGTATCATCACTGTAGGTACTTAAATTCTTAATATTGATCAGAGACAGGTGTTTTCGATTTATGATTGGTATTTTATTGGTCATCGCCATTATCACAATCAGTGCCTTCTGAGCATCAGAATAAAACCTTGCCTTTTCTGTCTAGCACTCCAGTACTGTGAAAGTTGGGTGCATTTCTTTTTGTGTGCTACACATTTTCTATTTAACTCACATGAAAGTTCAAACAAATTACAATAGTGTCAAACAATGAATCCACAATTTCAATGGCTGTTGAAGATTCTGATATCTTCGTTAGTGCCTCATACTTGCTCTATCCGGATGTTAAAATAGCTGCATTCAATTTGCAGAAATGTTCCCACAGAGCTGTGTAAAATTACCATTTTGCATTCAGTTCATTAAGATGAAGCAACATACACTTCACTCATTGCACAGTTTGTTGCAACTGACAGTGAACAAATTGGGTGCAAGTAATTAGCTCATCCTGTGATATGATTAATAGTTTATCATGGAATAGATTTAAATGATGAAGTGCTGCAGCATCACTCACACCACATGTAAGCCTATGACAGACAGAGTGATGTAATAAGTGGATTTATAAAAGTAGTGAAGAAATAGTTTTGCAGCACCTGACTTTCAGCGTAACATTAGTGGTGCTGCATCAGACACAAATGCTGCCACTTTTTTTTTTCAGGTTCTTCATCAGAATAAAAAACATTACAGCAGTATATGATATATTATTTTTGCATTAGCACCACATTTTACCTGTTCCAATTCAAAATCCAAGGACTATATTTTTCGTAGATTCTCCCAATGCAATTCTCAGATAGTCTGTGAGAGTGGATTTGGCATTAATAGCTGTTGATTTTTTTATTTATGACTGATATTTTGTTTTGTTTTAATACCTTATTTTTAACCATTGCTTTCCTCTTTGAATTGCATGTGTGAGAAACCATACCTGCACATGATTTTTCTGACAATAGTGCATGTCAAATGGGAATACCATTTAGTTCATCCAGTTGATTCTCACGTGCAGCATATACTTTGTAACAATAGTGAAAACAGTTCTGAAATTTATTAATTTTTGCATTCACTCATTTTTGTGTGACTTCAGATGCAAACACTTTTGTCTTAACTTTACATTTTCTCGTCCAGCATACACTGATTTTCAGTTCTGGTGTGTATGAGTTTTTAATCTCCCTCATTTCAAGTATTCTGACTTGTTGCTAGACATTACACCTACTTCATTGTTGCTGGACTTACAAGATACGTGGCCTGTTCAAAAAGTATCCGACCTTTGGCCAGGAAAAATACATATACATGCCTGGAGGTCTGCAACCCTAATCCCCTTCAAAGTAGTCTCCTTGTGACTGAACACACTTCTCCCAGCGGTTCCGTCATTGTTCGAAGCATTTCTGGAGAGCCTCTTTGCGAATGGAGTACAGCTTGCCTTCTGTGTTCCGTATAATGTCGTCTTGTGACTCAAATCAAGTCCCTTTTAGCTGCGTTTTCAGGTGGAGGAAAAGCCAAAAATCGCAAGGAGCCATGTCGGGAGAATAGGGAGCCTGTCGAACCACAGGAATGTTGTGTTTGGCCAAGAAAGTTTGAATCAGAGTCAAGGAATGAGGTGGTGCGTTGTCATGATAAAGCTGCCATGTTCCTGCTGCCCACAGGTCCAGTCTCTTGCACTGCACAGCATCACAAAGGCAACGCTGAACTTCCAGTTAGTATTCTTTGTTAATGTTTTGGCCTTGTGGTGCATACTTGTGATGCACCACCCCACGGGAGTCAAAGAAAAGGTCAACATCACTTTGACATTGCTCCACACTTCCCTGGCCTTTTTTGGCCTCGGGGATGTTGAATGTTTCCACTGTGATGACTGCGCTTTGGTTTCTGGGTAGTACCTGTAAACCCATGACTCATCACCAGTGGTCACGATGTTCAGGAATTCGGGGTCGCTGTTTGTGTAGTCCAGCAGGTCCTATGAGACTTCCACTTCATTGTTAGCAGCTTCGGCACAAATTTTGCAGACACTCTCCACATGGCCAAATCATAGCTCAAAATGGAATATACTGAACCAGTGCTTATTCCCACCTCCTCCGCAAGTTCTCGGGTAAGGACACGATGGTCCTGCATGACCAAAGTCCAGACTTGATCATTGAGTTCATCATTTCATCTTGTTGAGGACCTACCGGAACAAGTGTCGCTCTCCACCGACATGTGGCCATCTTTGAATCGGTTATACTACTTCTTAATTTGTGTGATGCCCATGGCATCATCGCCGAAAACCTGCTGAATCTTCCAAATGATTTCCACTTGGCTATCGCCAAGCTTCTGGCAAAATCTCATGCAATACTGCTGCTCGAGTCGTTCCGTCATTTTCACAAAAGATAACAATGCAAAGTGCACTGCGTATCCACTCTCACTTACATGCTGGCTGCACATGCCTGACGCTGTCTGCTGGCGGGAAAAAAATCCGTGCATGCACAAGAAGGTACCCTCCATCTCCCTATCACAGCACACCTCCCGTGCTTCATTAATTTCTGCAGAATAAAAACACGTCGGATACTTCTTGAACAGGCCACATGTATGAATCCCGTGGACTTGTTCACATCCGATATGACATCCCTGCATCCTAGTCTTATGATTCACAATTTTAACAACCATTTTCCATGAAAATATGTACACTCAGTCCAACAAAAATCCATTGGCATGATATTTTGTACGTCCCGCTCAGGCAGTGACGTGCGGTACAGTTGCCATCATAATTCGAGTCGTTTTTCTTTTCCCATATTTGCGCATTTGTGGTGTTTCTGTGTCTTCCATTCATTAAATCAATCACACCGCATATATATTAACTGAAAACAAAAATAAATTTGCTTAATATGAAATTAAAACATTAATTAAACTACATTAACTTTCCCAGGAGTGAGGCTAGCTAGCTAGCTTTGCTGCTAAGGATGGATGAGTTGACCGGACACTTTGTTCTTATTGTCAGCAGGCGTAGCACAAGCAGTTCGAGTGCTAGCAGTAGCCTTCGGAAATTAACTACATTGGTTCAAGTCCCACTGTCAACATATTTCTTTATGTAGCGAAGGCACTTGAATGCATGCTAGGAGTAGCCTTCGGAAAAAAGCTATGTTGAATGTGAATAAAAATCCAACAGATGCAACAGTATGCAGATATTTATTCACTGCAAAACTACTCCTAGTTTGCAGTTTAGGTTG
>Ga0123357_10009133_pt1 | contig 12484 bp, 9 predicted proteins | sample TergutEmb28metaG_FD_89873 | JGI IMG/M metagenome (GOLD analysis project Ga0123357, IMG submission 89873) | Embiratermes neotenicus P4 segment gut microbial communities from Petit-Saut dam, French Guiana - Emb289 P4 | ecosystem: Host-associated > Arthropoda: Insects > Digestive system > Gut ... | reverse complement strand
GCCGTTAATCTCTGTTTTCTGAACCTGGAGCCGCTACTTTTTTATTCAAGTAGCTCCTCAGTTTGACCTCACGAGGCTGAGTGGACCCCGTTCCAGACCCACTACTACTCATAAAATCTGGTAATGCCGGGGATCGAACCCGGGACCTCTGTATCTGTAGCCAGAAACTCTGACCACTAGACCACAGAGGTGGTCCCACAGAAACATAATTACTTGTAAAAAATGATTGACTTGGAAAAGGTCCTGAATCAATAATTATAAGTTATCAAAACTTGGCAAGCATGTACTTTATTAGGTACTGTCCAAGATGCTGAAAGTTATCTTTCCCTGCTTGGAGACATGCAAGCATGGCACCGTGCACTTCCAAATGTTGCAGCCAGTATGGCAGGAGGAATTGCAGCAGTTTGTTAGTAATGTTCTTTTCAGGTTATCAGTAGTATGAGGGTTTTTTTAAACACCGTACGCTATAGCGAAGCTCACAGGATGAAGTCTGGGCAAAGTCAAGTCAAGTGTGGAGATCAGGTGGGCCATTGTCCTTGCAAAATAATTCTGTCTCTGAATAAACTCTTGATATTCTGCAAGACCTGACTGCTGGTAGGGACAAGAAAATCTTCTCTTCTCCAAAACTTACAGACTGGTGATGGGGCATGAAGTCAGCCACTCTAGTGCTGAGCTTTAATAACAATCTTATACTGACAATACTGGTGCCTATGTATCTACCATAGTGACAAACATGATCCAGCATTGGCCTGCACAGCACATAACATTTGCTCCTTACTGGTTTCAAAACTGTAAGAAGTATTTCTTATTTTGTCCACTATACATTAATTATTCTTCTTCTTCTTCTTCTCCTCCTCCTCCTCCTCTTTTATAAAATCAATGAAGAGGAGGTGAAGGTCAATATCATGTGCATAAAATTTTTCAAGTATTTGCCTTACTACAAATATTTGATCTGTTGTTCTTCTTTGTGGTCTGAAGCCGCATTGGTACTCTCCCAGAATCTCTTCAGAGTATTCTTTCAACCGTTCCAGTATGATACTTGATAGTATCTTATATGTGACATTTAGTAGCCTTATTCCTCGCTAATTTTCACACGTCATTCTGTCTCCTTTCTTATATAAGGAGATGATCAAGCCTACTTTCCAATCATCTGGCTTCTTTTCATCTCTACATATCTTACATATCAATGCACGGAGCCTCTTTTTTTAATTCTTGGCTTGCATTTTTAATCAGCTCCGCTATAATGTCATCCTCTCCGGGTGCCTTATCTATTTTGAGGATACAAACAGATTTCTCCATCTCTTCCTGGGATGGTTCCTTTACAAATGGTTCAGCTGCCAGAAACACTTCTTCATCACTCTCCTCTTCACTGTAATCTTTTTCAGATTGAGTTTTAAAGTATCTAACCCAGTGCTTTAATATTTTGTCATTCCCTCTATTAGTTTTCCACTATTGTCTTTACAAGCGTTCAGATGGGGTTGAAATTCTTTCCCAGACTGATTCACAGTTTGATAGTATTTCCTTGTGTCCGCTTTTTCCCGATCCACTTCTATACTTTCTATTTGTCTCTAACATCTCTCTTTTCCCTTCCGGCATATTTTATTTGCTCTCCATCTATGTTCTCGATAAGTTTCCTTACTACTTTTTGTCACCCTCTGTAACATGATTTTCCTCATGTTATTCTTTTCTTGTATGGCCGTTCTACATTCTTTGTCAAACCATTCTTCATTTCTCTTTCCTTTCTTCTCACCAAGTGATTCTTTTGCCGCCTCTACTATAACATTTTTAATTTTATTCCATTCAATCTGCACATCTTGTATCCCATCTGCGTCCTCCAATTTCTCATTTATTTTTTGCTGGTACAAATTATGATCTTCTTCGTTTTTCAGTTTGTCTATATTCCATCTCTTTCTCTTTCTTCTCTGGTTTTTAAGTGCATTAGATAGTCTTTCCCTTAACATTACTTTTACCAAAAAACGGTCAGAGTCACAACTTGGCCCGCAACTTGACTTAACATCTGTTATACTTGATGTGTCTCTCTTATTTATAACTACATGGTCAATTTGGTTCACCACGTTGGTTCTGGGGCACATCCATGTTCCTTTATGTATCCGTTTATGTTCGAATCAGGTACTTTTAATGATCATATTATGTCTGGCTGCAACCTGTCCCAGTCGTTTCCCATTTTCACTTGTCACTTCATGTAAAGTGTATTTTCCTGCTACTGTTGCTATGAAATTTTCTCTGATGATTTTTGCATTAAAATCCCCCAATAATATAAGGATGTCATATTTGCAGGCCTTTTCATATTCTTGACTTAATTGATCATAAAACTCATCTTTTATTGTGTCAGGGCTATCTTTGGTTGGTGCATACGTTGATATGAGAGTTATATTCCTGAATTTTCCTCGTAATCTCAATTTTCACAACCTGTCACTAAGAGGCTCGAAAGAAAGAAAACTTTTTCTCATTTTTGCATGTATAATAAATCCTGTCCCATAACGACCTGCCCTCTCTTTGGGACCACTGTAGAAAAGAGAAAAATCTTTATCAATTCTTCCTTGTCCTTGCCATCGAATTTCCTGCACAGCAACTACATCCACTCTCACTTTGCCGATCTCTTCCATTATTTCTTTCATTCTTCCAGGTTTTAGCATGGTTTTATGTTCCATGTAGCTAGGGTTATTTCTGTATATCTAGTCCTTTTCCATCCACCATCGTTTAATCTATCCAGCTCTTCCCTTTGCTCGACTTTCGTTACAGTAAGTTTTTCACTGTGTGGGGTTGTTAGCCCCATGCCAAACCCCCAACCTAGAGGACCAGGGTATCCTTTTATGTCTGGATCATCACCTTTGACCTGTCTGGCATTGGAGGCCCTACCACCAGCACAGCTCTTAGGATCATGTGACCGCACAAGCCCCACCACTACGTCAAAGTACGGATACCTTCAGGGGGTATACATTAATTTGCATTACGGAAAAATTTACTGTACAAAAAATGGCCTCTAATTGATCTAAATAAATACAAACTGACTGCATTTACCTGTCAGCTTCTTGTCCAATATAACCGGCTTGCTTCATCTACAGCAGGAATAGATCTGCAAACAGTTCATAAGAGTGTAATGCAGCAACAGCAGCACTGGCAAACACAGACAAATCCTGGTGCAGCAGTGGGATTTGTCTGTGTTTGCCAGTGCTGCTGTTACATCAACTACAGCAGGAAGAGATCTGCAAACAGTTCGTAACAGTGCAACGCAGCCATTACTCAACCAAAGCAGCATACCAGTTTATTGAAACTGACATTTTCATTTCCCACCTTGTGATAAATGCTGGAACTGTATATACATAATATGTATATACCAGCGGTTCTCAGTCCCCCCCCCTCCTGCAAGATGCTTGAACAATGATGTCCATATATGCAATACACTTTCATGGGAATACTGAAATTTTAATGAAATAAAAATAAACATGACTGAACCATTCTTCTTATTAAAAATTGCCATACATACAGGTTACAGATGTATTAGTAATGTGAATAGTACATGTACTAACAGAAAATACCATCAATGGGAGATAAGGGACTGGCAAAATTCACATATTTTTCAATACAAGGGCGAATGGTAGACAGACTGATGAACCTATCACTGTCATCACATTGCATCAACTGATTCTATGACTTGATGGTTCCTAGTGTTGAAAATGTTGCCACATACAGGTGTAAAGTGGAGAAGGGAATGTAAAATATTCACAGCCTTACAGTTTCAGGGTACTCATTTTTCAGAGAAATCCAAAAGGAAACAAAAGACATGTCTTGAAATTTTGATTTAAGAGTTGCGTCTGAAGAAATTTAAATGATTTTTTTTTTGCAAGTGTTAGATCTGATGCTGTATTAATATAATGTTCAGCAGAAGTTCAAAATGGTATTTTAGTAACTGGCTAATGAATCATGTGGATGGTTAAATTTCTTGCAACACACCTAGCAATTGTTTGCGACACATAGTTTGAGAAGTGCTGGTGTATACCATAAGAAAAACAAAATGCCACTTTTATACAGAAGTCACCTTGACATATTGTTTTATATTACATTGTGCATTTGTGAAAGTGTTCTGAAATGTAGTTAGATCTTAATTTTATTCTTCTTTCTGTTATTGAGTTTTACTTTTATTGCTTAATTTCTCTGTCTCATTTTCTTGTCCCCCTCCACCCTTCTTTGTGAGAAATACTTTTGGGGCGGTTGTGTTACACACGTCGTATGAATTAATACAAACCTCACAAATATTTCCAGTGCCTTCAAGTGAACTTTCACATTACTCATATTGTGTGTTTACTGTTATTTTCCATGTGTTTCAATGTTTTGTTGATTTCTGTTATTTAAAAATATTCTTAGAAGTAACACATTCAGACGTTCAGAGTTTCAAGTGCTTGCAGTATCACTGTGAAGTGACTGAATGCTGACCAATGCAGCAAGTTTTGTTCTTATATAATCGGCCATTACAAGGTCTTTACCATATTAGGTAGGGTTGTCCTGTGTTTACTAATGACTGGTTAGGTTTGGCTTTCTGATTACTCTTGGGGAATGGGGTGGAGGGCAGGTTCTCCGCAGTCTCTGAACATCACTATACCATAACACGGTGTCATCTCAAAAAAAGAAACAAGATTAGCTTGCAGTAGGCAAAGCAGAAAGGGAGTTGACTTGTACTCTCAGTTCAGATTCATTAGTCTGTGCTGCTGGGATATTAATGTAAGGAAGGAAAGCTGTGGATACCACAGTAGTCAGCTTTACTTGGAGCTGCATGAGGTGGGTCTGCAAGACTCTGACTGCTGTCTCTGCTTCTTGCAACTGACACTGTGAATGAAGCAGCTGCTGGTTCATTGTATTAAGGAACCGGTCCGCTGCAGTAATAGCCTGGTGTGCAAAGTCATGTACATTTTTATGAAGAGACATGTTGCGTTCGCCTGCAAAATAGTTAAAAAGAGGAAATGCTAGTCAAGAGATGTTACAATCTTAAATCTTCAAAATGTGTGCCTTGGGAACACACCTTTTAAACTCCAGTTTACAGATATTTCTATCTTGTGAGAAATAAGTTCCCAAGACCAGATATGGGCATCACGACTATAAACAAAAGAAATGATCTTGCTTGATACTGATGGTAAATGCTTAACTGTTTCTGTGGCCTCACTGCAGGCCCAGAGAACACAGTCTGTCTCAAAGATCAGTCAGAGATATACATGTACACAGGTCTTCATGTAAAGTAAGTTATTTTTGTCCAGTTTCAACCAAAAGAGGATATGTGTCTAATTTTAATATAGACCCCAAATGTTAAACCATTCCCCACAGGTGGACAAAGAGATATGAAGAAGCCAAGAGTCACTTCTTGCAATTTTGCAAACACACCCAAAACTGTATTAATTTTGTTAACTGAGGTCAAGACGTTTTTAATCATGTCACATAAAAATACTACCAGTCCCACTGGCCATGCAAGCTAAGGCATTCGTCTGCAGCTGCTTGCCTGCTGAGATTGAGGGTTTGAATCCCACTAGGGGCATGGATGTTTATCTGTTTCGAGTGTGGTGTGTTGTCAGGTAGAGGTCTCTGCAACGAGCTGATCACTCATCTAGGGGAGTCCTGCTGACTATGGTGCATCATTGTGTGTGATCTGGAAACCTCAAGAATGAGGAGGCCATGGTCCATGTTGGGCCACAGTGGCACAAGCAAAAAAAAAATATATATATATATATATATGTATATAAACTGTATCAAACATACTATGAAACTGTTGGGGAATGGATGCGGTTCATTACATAAATAATACAGTGTATGTAAGGTGGATTCCAGGAACCCCCATGATGTTAGCCAGTCTGTAGGACAAAGAAATCAGGAAGCCCTAAATACAGAGCAGCAGTGCTGAATATCACACTTTTGACTTTCAACATAAAACTTAATTTCCAACAATTTATTAGCAGTTTTCATACTTACGAAGTTTTTTGTGCAATAATGTATTGTACGTTGCATCATCAGTTTTCTTAGTCTTGGCAAGAATTTTGTTTCTTCTGTCCCCTGATGTTAAAGATACCAGAGATGATACACTGGCAGCACTGCTCACACTACCAGCATCTATGAACATATATACATGTGTGTGTGTGTTTGTGTGAGAGAGTGTGAGGGCACATATATGTTCTACAAACTCGTATGTCCACTTTGCGTGATTTCAGGCTTATGCCACAAAGTAGACGAGAGCTGCGCCTTCTGGTCTAATATGCAGTGAGTAGTGGCAATACCTTACTAACATTTTGGACAACTTAGTGGTCCCATTTTCAAGGGTCAGCCCAGAAGAGCGCAGTTCTTACATGTCTACTTGTCCATGACAAGTGGACAATTAAGACTTAGTGGAGAGTCCTTGAATTTGTTCGTTAATATTAACTCCATTACGTTTTACCTGTTCACAGACATCAAACAGTAGGCATAATTTATCTTGTATGTTACATGATAATAGATAGGTGCAGAGCAATTACTGTGATGGTCCCACCTACATTTTCTGTACTAATGCTTATTTTGTTAGAGTGACTCTTGGATTGAGAAGATTATAGTAGTAAGTGCTTATTGCACAAACTGCTAGATTTTTTCAATAGTTGCCCACACAGACTGGGCTGCATTCTTTGCAAGATTGAAAAAACAGGTCTGCACTTTTGTGTGGTGTGTGAAGGTTTCCTGCAGGTTATGCAGTTTTGGAAATTTATACAAAGCATCCTTGAGGAGAAAATAGTGGCAGTAATGAGTTCAACTTCAATACAGTAAAGGTATATATTAGTTGTGGAAATTTACAGTGCCTTTACTACAAGTTCAATGTGTCTGTAATTGTGCTTTTCTTAGCAACTTACAGTCAGAGGGACATTTCTTGCAATTATTTCAAAATTTCTCAGGAATGAAATATTAATTATTTTAAAAATTAAGAATGAAGATCAGCTGGCTATTACAGAAGAGGCAGACCAGTAATATTGGCAGACTGATCTTAGCAGAATGGTGTGGAGAACAGTATGTTTGTTATTTTATGCACAGTGATGAAACAAGACAGGGAAAAACAATAATGACAATAATAATAATGATAATTTGTCTGTAACATAAAATTGATTGTGGACACATTCATACACTTCCAGATTATCTGTAGAAATGAACAGTACTTTATTCAGAAATTTTCTATACACTGGTACTGCTTGAGCATTGTAACAGAAATTAGTTTAGTGGAATAAATTGTTTCTTTATCTGTGACAATTATTGACTTTTGCACAGTTTGGTTACTTTGAATTGTTGTGTTTGATTTTTTTACATTTGACATTTGCAGAATGACCCCCCCACCAAACTAGAACTTAAATTCTAGCTTGTGTTTTTCCTGGGCTTGATTAAGTACTGTCATCAAAGACACTATAGGTCTTTTGTGGTAACATCAGGAACATTTTGGCTTGGGTCCATGCTACCTCAGCTTGGTCCCTACGTCCTGCACGTTACATTATAACACCATGTGTATGCTTGAGAGTTTCTCTTGTGGAGAAAAGTCCAGCAAGTAGAGTTGTTTGTCTGATTGGTGAACTCAGCCTACATTTGTTGACTCCTGTGTGAGTGTGTATTATGAAACTCAGTTTCTGTTCTGAAAGAGTTAAAATTAAAGGCACAATAAAATATAACACTGTAGTATAGTACAGACATACATCAAAAGTAATTACTTGACAGCCTACAGGCAATCTCAGAGATCTGAATCATCAGCATGTCTGCACCACTGCAGATAAGTACTGTTAGAGACACATTTTATTGAATGTTCACAGGAGGTATATTTTGTAAGACATTAGCTAAATAATGTTTTATCTTCTCTGTACACTTACGACACTTAGAAGATCTTGAACTTCACAGAAGAGGTAAATATGGAATTCATGCATTACCTTCTTCGCATTCTTCATCTGATTCCGGAGCTTCCCCTGCTACTATCACACCTTGTGGATTATTTGACGCTGACTGCTTTATTTGTGAGTGTTTCAACTGCAATTATATAAAGACAATCCCAAAATTAGTTCAATAAGATACTATAAGAGTGGAAACACATGCTCCAGCTCTTACCGAGTTTAAAAATGTGTACTCTGAAGCTTTACAAACTACACTGGTATCTGCATTCATTTATTACACACACAGTTCTACTGTATAAAAAGGCATTCAGGGCTATACAAAGGATGTTGCATGCTCATAAACTCTGCTGTGACCAAACAAACATCACAGGTACTGTGCAGCATTGCCAAAAATTTCAGTACTCTATACAGTATTTAATCCAGCAAGTTGGAAATCAATAATAAATAATCATTTGTCACTATCACACAGAATATGGAGTACACCAAATTTCTGGTATTTTGTTTTTGTGTGTATTTCCAGATGCAGGCAATAACAACATTCAAAAATATACAAACTGAAGAAAGGGTTTTCCCATATCATCATAACCCTACAACAATAACCTGTACTGGTATTTAATATGTCTCCCAAGAGACTGCCCTCCTGTCTGCTGAATGTTCTCCATAACAAATGCCCTATAGTTTGCTGGATGTTACCACTACAAGAGTACTCTACCATTTGCTAGTGATTGGTGGGTACGATCTACAGCTGATCTGTTACCAATGAGCTGCATGTCCAATTGTCCTCACAGAACTCTGTGAATGTACACCAGTTCCCACTCTTTTTCAGATTCTTAGTACAGAGTGACACAAAAAAAAGGGAACTTTTGAAAAACCCAACAAAAATTGAAGAAATCCAACAAAAAAAATTATTGACAGAAATTGAACCATTATTACTTGCCTTTTAAGATCTAATCCATGATTACTAAAATAGCGAGGTTGTCTGTAGCTCAAGGTCCCTGTTCCACAGTGCTGCCAACTGTACATGGCTACCACTACGCATTTCAAAAGTTCCCATTTTTTGGTGTCACCCTGTACAAACTTCTGTTTGTGCATGTCAGTATTCAGTAAACTGAGGTATGACATCAAAGCTACAGCAACTGTATCATCTGGAAGTTTTCAATCTTCTGTGCTAGCACTGTACACTGTTCTAAGTACTAATATACTATTTACATGAGAACAAAGTAGTAACAGTAGTAGTAGTAGTAGTAGTAGTAGTAGTAGTAGTAGTAGTAGTAGTAGTAGTAGTAGTAGTAGTAGTAGTGGTAGTAGTGGTGGTGGTGGTGGTGGTGGTGGTGGTGGTGGTAGTAATGTCACAAGTACTGGCAAACACTTCCATGATAATGATGAACTTTATATAGTCTTGTCATCTTCATAAATCAGAACTTTCATGGAAAAAGGACCCAAGAATATGCAGTGAATCATAAAAACATAAAATTGGTGGACTGTTCTCATAACAGACCACCAACAACTCAAATATAGAAGGTGCCAACACACAGCAAGTCAAAAATACAAATCAGTAGGTGGTTACAACACTCCAAGCCTTGAATGAATATCACATGATATTCTTACAAGAGTAGCATGGCTTTTTATTCACTTCTGATAAAATGGTGAGGGGGACCTTCAACTCAGAATATTTATTTACCTGCTGAATCTAATTTTCTGCTTACTTATTTCAACAAATACATGGCAGACTGAGAAATGCCAAATAAAATTTACAAAAAAAAAAAAATTATATGCACATTCCGGAAAATGAACCATTCTTGTCCTTAGGTTAATGAGTCTTGTAATTAATGTGTAATGTCAGCTTTCTGAACTTTCACTACATTGAGAGTTCAAGATGTACCAGACTACATACACCTGCTGACAGCCCAAGCAAGGCAACTGCAATGTTGCCCAGAACCTTGCAAGAACAACATATATCACAGTAAATGCGAAAATTAAATCATGCATACCAACCTGTTATTTCAGATTCTTTTATGAAATGTGAAATTAAACTGAAAGAGTACTGTACTTTTCCTGTGATGGCTATTCACTCTTCTCATAAAACTTGTAAATACAGGCACAAGAATTGCCCAAATACTTACAAATGATGCATTAACCTCCTCCTCACTGTCAGATTCCGGTGCTTCTCCTAGCACTATGTATGGTTTGCGCTCCATCAGCAACGTATATTTCTGTGCTGAAGCGAATGTTCATTTATAAATATTATATGTGAAATGTTCACAAAACATTTTGCAAGTGTTCAATTAAGTAGTTAAGAGCACTGCACAGTTACTACTTTAATTTAACACCAGATTAAAAAGTGCAAGTACATCTTGGAAGTACCCATGCCATAACAAACATTAAATGGGATACAAGTGTAGAACAACTAATGAATGTCTCACACAAAATTCAAATATGACAGAGGAACTTGTATTCATTCAAACCTATTCCATTCCTTACATATGATATCATTATCAACGCATGCTACAGCATGATGAATGCTGTTTTCTGATTTCTTGAAGACCTGATGCAAACTTTATCTTTAATGAGGCACCAAAATAAACAATTCTTAGGTTGTCAGTTCTGGGGATCTGAGAGACAATAATGTGAACTTAAAAATTAATACATTGTCAGACTTTTCTCATTTATTTTACAGCAGAATATTAGTGAACCCCTTTATTCTGAGTCCAGCCAAAAATCAGATCAGAGGTGAGAACTGAGGCTATGTATCTGATCATGCTCTGGGAAAATAATTTTGGGGCATGTTTGGCAATAATGGAGGTCATATGCATATAGACTACAATCCTCACATACATGGCCATGCACAGAATTTACTGCGTCCTTTCACTTACAGTAAGAACAAAGAATTTCATGTGTCCCCTTTTCAAATATTTTCCATCTAAATTTTATGGACAGGATCTGTATTTCTCCCTACACTTTCCTACCTTAACAATACTGTCACTGCCTGCCCACCGACAAGAATTATTCTGGTGGATACATTATTACCTACACGCCTGCACACTCAAGCGGGTGCTTATACCTGGTCTAACCCACAAGTTAACCTAATGTTAACACCCAAGTCTTGAACTTATTATGCAAAAAACAACGTTCAGACACCCTGTACCTCAAAAAGCAATAATGGTCACTTCAAATGAAATTCTAATTTACTGTTATAGCATAATTGAAAATGTATATGCTGCATAATTTTTTTATGTAAACACTGTAATTAATTCCCACATCCAAACTTCTGCAGCCCAACTAGCTAAGGCAAGCAGCTGCTCTTTTCATGTGCAGCATAAGCTCTGAAAACCTAGCTGCTCCTATCCAATGCCGAAGTTACAAATGATCTGTGCGAATGAGTTTCACCGTACAAATACTACTGCATACACCATCACGGCATGCACAGGGGTAACTGTGCTTTGCACACACTACTTTAAATACCAGTGAATTAATGACACTCCAATCAACACAGTTTATACATCACTCTGCCCTACCTTCACACCAGCACTACTTGAAATCACTGTTGCAAATAATTTTTGTCTTCTAAGCATCTTAATCATCAATGTCAAATCTATCAAATGTCAGAGTGGGGTGTGTGTACACTTGTTTTGCATCTGGGAACTTTCCAGTCCAAATCATGGCTGGAATATCACCTAAGATGACATTTTTCGTGGCTTTTCACAGTCATCCAGACAAATCTCAGGATATTACCTCAAATTACATGGTAATATCTACCAAGTGTGTTGATTTTATGACTAGAGCTTTGAAATATTTCAAATGTCATTAGAATAAGCCTTATACATGTAACTGTTCTATAGTACAAGATGACCTGGAGTAATAATTTGGTTTACTCCTGTGAATGTTTTTTTTTTGTTGTACTCTTTTATCTTGTGATTGTATTTTTCTATGTGTCTTGTGTTGTCTAATGTTTATGGACATGTTCCATATTCAGATGCAATTGATGCAGAGACTGGATGTATGCACATATGTATCCTGTGGGTGGGTGAGAAGTTCCTCCGAAACGTTGAAACAGACCAAATATACTGCACGGTTTAAACCTGAGATCATCAGAACAGTCATATTACCTCTACATAACATTAGGGGTGACTTATTTTATTTGGACGTGCCCCTGTTAACAATTCGTATGTCACTATGGGTACCCAATTACATTAATTTCTAAGACAAGGGTTGTATTTCAAAGTGGAGTTCGACATATAAACACACACACGTACTACATACATGTATCCTTTAAAGTCCCATGTATCGGCTTGGCTCTTGTTTCTTTCAAAGTGGCCTTGCCTAATCCACCAATCGGCTTTTGCAACAGAATCTTTTCAACTATGTATCACACGAGATTGGAGCGTGCATGACTGATCACACTGCCTTCAGCCAACTGCAGTTCCCTGCGGTCACGGATCCCACGGTTCTGTGTCGTTTACCAGCATTATCTGTGGTCACCAGTATCCGATCGGTCCTTTCTCCTTCACGGGCTATCTGTGTTTGCATGTATTGTATGCGCTTGAGGTGAGGAGGATGAGTGTAATGCCACTGACGCATAAATCTAAAATTGG
>Ga0123357_10009132_pt1 | contig 12485 bp, 6 predicted proteins | sample TergutEmb28metaG_FD_89873 | JGI IMG/M metagenome (GOLD analysis project Ga0123357, IMG submission 89873) | Embiratermes neotenicus P4 segment gut microbial communities from Petit-Saut dam, French Guiana - Emb289 P4 | ecosystem: Host-associated > Arthropoda: Insects > Digestive system > Gut ... | reverse complement strand
TATTTTAACAAATACACAACTTTAATTAAGTTACTGACATAAAATCCTTCCTATCGCACTATGGCCCTGGGGTCAACTCAGCCTCTAACAGAAATGAGTACCAGGAGTATTTTCTGGGGGTAAATGTGGCCGGTGCGTAAGGCTGACAACCTTACCACCATCCTGTGTCGTCATGAAATCTGGGAACCTTAATTTCCTGGAACCCTCTGGGCCACTCCAGGCCTGTAACGGGACTGCTGTACCTTTACATTTTAAAGCATCAAGAAACTATATCTTCCTCTACCATCAGGAATTGGCAAAAATGTGTATGGCATGTTCACAGAGTTAAGGAAAACTAAGCAACCAAACTTCAGGGGGTTAATCTGCACCAAAATACAAGAAAAAAATACATATAGCATGATTTCAGTCCTACAACCTTTGGCAGGTTACACAAAATGCTCAAAGTGTCCAGCTTCAAGGCAAGAAGTTGCACGTGTGAACCGTGACTGTCTGACATGTCAGAAAATCCGAAGTGCCATAAGATCATTTCACATCCATTATGTATCTGTTGTTGTATGTCCTAGACATCCCTTACTTATGCACCATAAACAGTAGTCTCTGTATTTTCCCAAACATACAGACCTAATGGAATGAAGTCTGGGGAACGAGCAGGCCATCCTGTTGGTCTACACACACTTGTCCATCATTGAAATATGTTCAAGAACACACAAAATGGAAGAAAATAAGGCATAGCACCTTCTTGCATAAGCCATAAATAAATCCTAAACTGAAACCACATCTTCTAATATCTCTGCAAGCATGTTTTATCTGGTAAACAGCCACAGTCAGATCAGATGGAAGAAAGCAGGGTACCAGAAGTGTGTTGCCTATAATACCTACTCACATATATAGAGAAAACTGTCACTGGTGCCCAGCTGGCAAGGTCCCATGTGTATTTACAACTGACCATTCATGTTTACCATGGGAAATGACAAGTCCATTTCATAAAAATCTGTCTCAATGATAAATGGAATGAAAGACATAACTGCAGGAGGACTACCAGCACATTTTCTAAAAACAATATAATAGCATATTTCTTCTTGGAAGGTAATTAGTTGGTTCAATGCTTGCACTCATTGTAGATGGAATGGATAGAAGAGCTGTGCATGCAGCAGTTACCACACATTATTCTATGAAACTCCTGCACATGTGACTACTGCTTGTTCTCATCTATAGATTTGTAAAAATCATACCAAAGATTTTCCCTTGCATTGAGGCATCAACAATCTTCATGGTCACCCATGGTCATTTCCTGCACATTAAAATGCGCCATTTTCCTGAAGTCATCTACCACGGGTAGAAAAAGTTTCTAAGTCTGAAAGTCAACAATGCAGAAAGTGATCTTGGTACATACTTCATGCTTCACATTCACTGCCGTAAGTTTGGCCAAACATTGCATGTACATCAGCCACTTCAGCATAGGTGTACTCAGCCATTTCACCAGTTGTGACACCTCAAATAGAACAAACTGGGTGAATTAGCTACATGCAGACCGCCTGCTACCTGTGAAATTCACAAACAGACTGATGCAAGCGTTGGTTTGACTGCACCAACACGTGAGGTACCAACTTTAAACATTTTCTTTGATCAGCAGCATGTTACTTAGTACTAACTGCCTTCTTGTGCTGCAGTGTAGAACCAACCCTGAATTTGGGTGTGCATTTTACATTCATCATGTACATATAAACATGGATATGTGTGTGAGGCATTGTGCAAGCTGGTAAGCCGCCCAGGCTGCATAGGCCGTTCAACTAAGTGCGTGGCAATCTAGAAAAATCTCCCCATTCATACACAGACCAGCTGATGTCTCATCAGCATCAGTGCCATATTATGAAAGTACAGTCAGTCTCTGAAACTCAGATTTTTACTCTGTACAAATGTTACTATGAACTAAAGTACTGTGGTATATTTTATTTGACCGTCCTTACACAACAATGTGGTGCAATGTTTATATTATGCAACTAACAATTGAATGACATGTTTCGACCCTAGAGGGCCATCATCAGGCTTATAAAATAATGGTGTCAACCAAGGTACATACGGTAATACCTTCCGTCTTTTATACTGGTTGATGGAATGCGCTAGACTGGCGTGGATTCTAAATTGAGGGTTTTCCATCCCGTTGTGTGTGAGTACAATGGTATATTTTATTTGACCGTCGTTCCACAACAATGTGGTGCAATGTTTATATTATGCAACTAACAATTGAGCGACATGTTTCGACTCTACAGAGCCATCATCAGGCTTATAAAATAATGTATTACCGAATGTACCTTGGTTGACACCATTATTTTATAAGCCTGATGATGGCCTTGTAGGGTCAAAACATGTCGCTCAATTGTTAGTTGCATAATACAAACATTGCACCACATTGTTGTGTAACAACAGTCAAATAAAATATACCATTGTACACACACACAACGGGATGGAAAACCCTCACTTTAAAGTATTGTGACTATTACCAAACCATTTACAGCACTTTACTCCTGTACACCTTGCAGGATGGCTATATGTGTAATGGAAACAATATTTAAGAGTGAACATACCACTACAATCATGTTTATCTGACTGTGCCCTGCTATTAGCATGTCATGTAAGGAAACCACCTCCAAAGTACTGCGGTTGACTCATGAAAATAATGTTTGACCATGACAGCAGTGTCATAAAGGGGGAAGTCAGACCATTAGAGGTTTCTGACCAGTAACCAATGTATTCCAGTGACAATACATTAGGCTGAAGTGCAGCTGTGTCTTACAAACGCAACTTAATAATTTTATTTTCTGTTGTGTATTATGTGGTTAGAGCTGTACAAAAGTTTTACTCTTGCCTTGTTATTAACTGAAAACCTAACAAATGGAAACCAGCAGAAAGAGGGTAAACCAATCACAGTGAAGCTATCTGAATCACCAGTTCCAGGAAGCACTGAATAAAAGTCTAATTGCACATATCTCTCTTGTGGACAAAAGAAAAGTAGGGTGGCATATCAGTCATAACAGTAACAAACATGAGAAGGGAGGGCAGGCAAAGACAGAAATACAGGAAGCCCTCTGCATACCCCATGAAAAAAGGGCACTCAAAAACTGAAGGAAATCTAATGATTAACAATTTTCATTTCTGCATGGTCACTAGTAGGGTCGAGGACTTCTGTGTTGAAAACAAAACTGTTCCAACTTGTAAAAAACTCCTTCCAGAAACGAGAAAAAGTAAACATTCCTTGGGGAGAGCAGTCTTTAAGAAGATAAGTGCACAAAATTGGATTCAGGTGGCAAAAATGCCAGAAGTAAGAGAAATGTTTTGATAGAGCAGCCATGTATTGTTGAGTGACATAGTAAGCTACATTTCAAAATTAAACAAACTCAGATCTGAAAGGGGACAAGACTTCTTACCTAGATGAGACATAGACAGACAACAGTCTGTTTAAGAAATGTTGGCAAACAGATAACATAATCAGAGTCTTGAAAGATCACAGTGCAGGAAACAGGCCGATTGTTAATTATGTCACACATGCTCAACCCATTTACAAAGTACGGCCAGTGAATGGCAAACACCACTGCCAGATAAACAGTTTTACTTTTGACAAGTATGTAAAGGAAAAAAAAGTGCCAAACACATGGGCAAAGCTGGTTGGTCATTACTGACATTGCACCATACCAATATGTGTAGGCTGACAAATCTCCAAGCAAATAAGCAAAAATGACAGATACGATTTTGTAGTGGGACAGATGCATTTCCTGTGATGCCACCATGGTGAAACTTCTGCTCTACAGAAAGCATGAATTGCAATGTCAAAAGAAAGCCCTACAGGACTGACCACAATGCATACACATGGCCCACTTCCACCTACAACTGCAATCTTAGTCAACGGGAAGATGAGTGAGATAAAATGAAACACTTTATTATATCTGATAAGTTGGTGAATTTTCTTAAACTGTTTGTTCACACTAACAAATGCTGTAACATCTTCAGCAGCTAAGGTGATTGACAACACCACTGTCACCATGTAAGGGCAACTAAAAAACATATTACAAGACAGGCAATGTATGTATAATAGAACACTGGGGCATAATAAGTGTGTACAACATAGTTCCTTTTTTCTATTTATCACAGAAAGGCAACATAATTGTGTAAAGTGATTAATACTGTAAATTCATTAGGACTTAATAAAGTTGATATTTAACATATATTAAAGTGGGATTAAGGTTTTCTTCATGCACAGAAACCCAAAGACTAACCTTAGCTGAAGTCGTGTATTACATTTCCTGTTCCATTTATGTGTGTTGGCAACAGTGACCCCCAGCTTCTGCGACTATCATCCATTGTGGTGACTATAAATAGCAAGATGCAGGGAATGCAGGCACAAAGGTATATACTATAATCATATCTGTATGGCTTTCACTAAAGACATGATACCATCCAGAATGCTTCACGAAAAAATAAATGTGAACAGCTTCATGTCATAAAAAATCAAACGCACTGAACTATTAGACATTAGTGCCCACTAATAACTGCCTAAAAAATTCGTTTGTATTTACTTACCACGAAAACTACCGATTTTATACATTTTACAAGATTTTAGGTTCTCACAGGCATCTTGAAAAAAACTGCAGTTGTCTGGGATGAGATGCCATGTAGATTGATACACAGTTACTGAAGCTCTGGAGGTGCTTGTTGCCTCCATCTTCTAAATAGTCCAAGAAAATGAGTATTAAATAGTGAAAGGACAGGCACACTGATAGGAGTAGTGAACCACAGATAGCAGTGGTGCTAATCAGAGGACTGGAAACATATGTGGAACACGCAAAGGAATGAGAAGAGGTGGCAAAACAGTTTAACGGTATATGTGAAATGAGGGGACTGAGAAGAGGCAGAATGCAACGAGGGGCAGAACAGGAGGTCAACCCACTCCTCTTTGATATATCCCAATTACTCTGACATCCGTTCATCTCCTACAAATCCTTAATATCTAATGTCATCTCTTTTCATTAACTTCTGTGTTCCATGTAAAGCCCCATCAAGCATCACTACTCCCAATGACATGTTATTTCAATCACCTTTCCTGTCCCTCCCACACAAAATACCTGCTTTTTCCAAGGCAGCGCACTAATCCTGGATTACTCTGAAGATGGAGGCAGCAAGGCCCTTCAAAATGTTGACAACTCTATGCCAACATACATGACATGATATTCCAGAAGACTCCAATTTTGTATGTTTTATTTAATAATAACACAGATACCTGATGACAAATAATGAAATTGGTCTGACATGACACCTGCTGCTTTTCTTTTTAACACCTCTATTGTATACATCAACAATATGCACGATGCAATTAAAGTTTGTCATTGGTTATATCCACATTACAACTCAAAAGAGTCTTGCAGACCAACAAATCAGAACATTTCATACATCTAACTTCAACCTTCCAAAATGTCTTTATGAATAAAAATATTCAGATAAAAACTGTTTGCATTCTGCTAAATTATGCAAATCGATCATAGAATCGTATTCCACAACATCAGTGTCAAGCACATTCATATGACATTTGCAATGTCTTAAGAGACACAGGCCCAATATGTATTAGCAAACTAAATAATGTGCTTTGCTTTGCTAAGACAAAGTTCCTGCAGAAGAATGAAACGCATATTTTATAATTCACGGGAGCTCGGATACAGAATACAAAACTGTAAAGCAATAATACAAATGACAGCATCAGGATACATGCAGTTCAGGCTTATCATTTCCATCCAGATCAAACTGTCATAATGTTATCAGGTTTAGCGTGTTCGACAACATAATCTACCTGGAGCAGACTTTTATTTAAACTCAACCGCATGCACAGACTGTCATGTCATATCACACTCGTCTTCAAACTGTAATACAGTCAATAACTTCATGAATGACAGAGGCATGAGCACTATGTTGAACAAGCACACAAGACATTCTATGACTTGACATGGTTAACACTGCACCACATTTACAGCACTGAAACTAAAATTCACTCAGACGTGTAACATCTGACCTCCCCGAATCTCTGTGTATCATTAACACAACTATTCTTACAGCCTACCTGCTTAGCCTTGCACGATGCGAACTGGCTCACTCTGGCCGTCAGTCTTGTGTTGCAGTCTTCTCGTGAGGCACATAAGGCCGTGACGTGTGCAAATTGCACGTCACAAGTCTTAACTCATCATTATAAACTCACAAAACGTATATAAACACGCGCCATCAGATTACATACTCATTCTTCCGACTTCTACAAATTCTACAGACTACCGCCATGTTTGCTTACTACGGCCATGGTCACCGATCTGCACGCCCACTTGTGGTTAAAAGAAGAAATAATTGACAGCGGGAAACACAAATTGAGTCGTTTAGGCGGCAGAGGATTTACTAAATGTGATGAATTCAAAGATCATGTAACCGTATAATTAAAATCACATCGTAAAATGTACAGTAGGGTTGGAAATAAATACCAGTGCATTATTGGTCTTACCAATCGCGTTAAACAGGAATGAGTGGATAAGGGGTACTTTCCGTAACCCGAGAACTGCCCTCTTCAAGGTCACTACGCAGTGGGCAGTGGTAATTTAATAGACACAGGGCCGGGAAGAAAGTTGCCGTCCTTTAGTTCCAAGTCATCATTTGACTTAGATTCAATGCCGCAAAAACGTGAACCTATTTTTCCCATCGCGAGCCACTGCCATCCATTTCCCTGCATCACACCCTAGCCACTTAAAATCCAAATTACCCCATTAACGCCAAACCTAACATTTTGAATTTTTTGCACTCTTTCATAGTTTTTAAAATAAATTATGAGCTGTTTTTAAGAGTTATACATTTTCGAACGTATTAGATGACTTCCAAGTAAAAAGGAAGGTTCGTAATTGGTGAATATGCTATCGCGGACGGAAGGAAAGAGTAGCCCAGTGGTCTACAGATTGGATGAGAAGCTGAGTATCGTCACAGCATGTCTTCGGATCAGGAAAGAGTTAAGATATTTTACAAGACATGAAGTCTGTAATTCGAAAGCCCAGGAGACATTACAAGGCAGATATGTTGCAAACTGTAGCTTGTATTAAAATACCTTCCTCGTTTGAAATGTATGGTGTAGATGTGTAAACGGAATATAGTCGGATCCAACGACAGACTTCCCTGAACACGCTAAAAAAATTCTTATTCTATACGAAAATGAATGTCCATCTTAGTGATTATAAACTCTCCAAGAGAGACCCTGCATTACTGAAGTAGTTACTCGGTAATTTAGCATTTATTCTTAGAATGAGGTAAGACTGAATTCGTTGTACTGCGGTAGCTAATACATCTGGCCTATTGTACGTACGAGTGACCTGTTGTTAGATGAATGAATATGGAATATTGGCAGGATAATAACAGTTATGGACAAAAGCAAAGTATTCGAATAAGAGCCTGTCCTAGTGCGACTACGTGAACGAGACTGTCATCACGGGCAGCAAAGGGATCCCACCCGGACCTCAAAAGTGAGAAGTCCCCGACTAACAGTCTGACATGTGGCACCGTTTATTCAGGACATCAGTCAGAGTGGAGTTCGTTCTTCTGGTACTCGAAACTGCGTCAGTGGAAAGTCTGATACCAACGCTTCGAGGTCCCCCCCCCCCCAATAACCTGCAAATCTGTAGTGCCCGAATTTTTGTTGTGCCGTTTCCTGCGAAGGAGTGTCGATACCCAAGGCAAGTGCAATATGAACTGTGTCCTGAGAAAGACTGCAACCGGCTGTTGCATAAATGCAGGTCAGGTGGGCAATAGCTGTGCCAGCCGTTCGACCTTGACATTTGCCTTGTGGGACAGAGCCACGATGAACTGCGGTCCCGAGCCCGACACTTTCTAACAGTACTGGGTCTTAGACGGGGTCAGAAGCTGAAATGTCAGAAACAAATAGATCAGGCATCACGGCCGTTTGGCGACCTTGATTACAGAACTGGCGCGATGGTGTTCCTAAAATAAATTGTTCTATATTGCAAACTGCACTTGCGCAGTGTTTCTACTTGCAACAAACGTTTCCGGGAAGAAACCATGATCCATATTTTCCTTCAGTTGCTTATTTTTGTGGATGTAGAAGAACATGAAGTGTAAATTTATAGGCATGCAATTCTTTGGTCTTCTCTGCATATAACATCCATTACAGTTTTTAGATGAAAACTGGAATTGTCGTATTGCTGCCATGATTATGATTTCAACATATACGTGTAGCTTAATATTTCTGCTTAACTATATGAATTATTGCACACTGAATTATACATTACCGGTCGCAGTGGCCGGCCGCGCGGTCTAAGGCGTAGGTCTGCGGCCGCTCGTGTGCTGAGATTGTGGGTTCGAATCCCACCGGGAGCATGGATGTCTGTCTGTTGTGATTGTTGTGTGTGGTCAAGTTGAAGTTTCTGCGACTAGCTGATCACTCATCCAGAGGGGTCCTACCGACTGCGGTGCTTCGTTGAGTGTGATCTAGGAACGCTGTGAATAAGGAGACACTGTCCCACTGGGGGGCTGTTGCTAAAAAAAATAATTATACATTATAGCTGCAGTAGTTTTATTTGTTATGAATATGAAACGGATTTGTAAACATATAGGAATGTTGCCATGCCGCTATGTTGATGTTTCATATTTAGCCCCCTCCCCCCACCAAAAAAAAAGTGGGTAGTTCTTCACAAAGTTTTCGTGCTCCTAAACATCTCTTATCACACAAAACTGGTTCGAATGTTTTGCCCAAAAGCGGAAGTGGAGCGGTCGTAGCGTTTCATTAAAGGAAATACAACCTGTAATAACAGCGTGAAGAAAGAGCGAAATTTGAGGTTGGAGAGACACAAGCAACACGCTATATAGAGCCTGGACCCACTCATTCAGTTGTGCCGTCGTCACTACTGTCAGTTTACCAGTTGTATTGCAGCTCCATTCACGTTGTACCTCAGTAACACGAAAGTCTCTCTCAGAAGGGCATATTTACGAAGGATTGAAGTTGCAACCACACTAGTGATCACTGAAGCAACAGTCCGGTTCTCGTCCTAATTATTCACGCTATAAAAGTCATCAACGGAAATTTTTTGACTATATTCATTCGTTTATTCATTTACGTTGCTTATCGAATAATTTCCAATTCATATATCGTCACGCTATTTAGCTTACGTGGGTTGATACATGCTACAGTATTTCACCAGCAAACAATCATATTTACGGAAATAAACCCTTCTCCTTCTTCCGTCTCTTCCCTTCTTCTTCTTCTCCTTCTTCTTCTTCTTCTTCTCGTTTTTCTATTCTTTTCTTCTTCGTGTAATTTATCCATAAATGCAGACAAAGAATTTCATTTTTTGTCACACACCGCGCTTTCAACTTATACCTCGCATTTTGCTGCTTATAATACGCACTTTCCTCACGAAAATGTCCCCAGGATTCACCCTGCCTTTTGACACCGGAAGTTACTAAGCTACTAAATCCGGAAGAAAAACAAACTTTTTTAATTACAGGGTGCGTTTTATCCCATACAGCTTTCTATGAGGCGGGATATACAGCGCACGTATTCTACCTGCGGTAATCTGAATGTGTTTTGTGTATTCCGATTTCCGATTGCGACACCTATGAAGTTCTGTGCGTGAGTCTTCCACGCAAGACACGATTCGATAAGGTTGCACGTTCCAGGGCAAACAATTTTCCGCAGCCCCACCAGAACTTTTCAATGAAACGGGAATTCGAGTGGCTGAAATAAACCGCCAACAGAAGACCCTTCCCCTGAAGACAAGATTAAATTGTTGGTTTTAGTCTGTCCTTTGAAATTTCAGCTCTTTTTAAAATTTTTCTCATTTCTTTCCATTTCTTCACAATCAAAAATAACAGTGGATTCCCAAACTAACCTTCAACAAATTCTCTATAAAATACAAACAACGGAAGTAATAAATAATATAAACAAGAGCTGCGTTTATCATTAAGGGAGGAATGTAGGCTGAGGGTGTTTTTGAATAGGGTGCTGAGGAGGATATTTGGGGTTAAGTGGGACGAGATAATACGGCAGTGGAGAGGACTACATACTGAGGAGCTTCATGACCTGTAAAAAAGGTAAAGCAGTCCCATTACAGGCCCGGAGGGTCCCAGAGGGTTCCAGGAAGTTAAGGTTCCCAGATTTCGTGACAGCAGCACAGGATGGTGGTGAGGCACCAGCCGCCTTTACCACCAGGAAATGCTCCTGGTACTCATTTCTGTTAGAGGCTGAGTCGACCCCAGGGCCATAGTGCAATCGGAAGGACCTTCCGATTTGTAGAACAGCATCTTAACCACTGTGCTGCCGCGGTCCCCCTTAGTGACCTGTACCCCACCAAATATTATTCGGGTGAGCAAATCACAAAGAATTAGATGGGCTGTGCGTGTAGCACGCGTGGGAAACAAGAGAGGTGCAAAAAGGATTTTGGTGGGTAAACCTGATAGAAAGAGACAACTTGGAAGACCCAGGAGTAGGAGGGAGGATAGTATTAAAATGGATATTTAGCAAGTGGGATGGAGGACAGGGACTGAATTTATCTGGCTCAGAACAGGGAAGGGCACTGAAAGTGCCTCCACTTTGTCGTAGTAGTGGGGCTTGAGTGGCCAAAGGATCCTAAGAGCTATGCTGGTGGTAGCTTGCTACTGGTAGGGTCCCCCTTGCTGGACAGGTCGAAGGTGATGGTCCAGACTAAGAGAGGCACTCTGATCCTCCAGGTTGGGGGTTGGGCGGCGGGCTGACGACTTTCCGCTGTAAAAAATGCTTGTTACGAAAACTCAAAGAATGAGCCTCGGAAGTGTGAAATGGAAACGAACCTGGCGGTGTTTGAGGATTGGAACTGGAATGTCCTATTGTTATATAGACCTGGAGCAAGCAATATCCTAAAGCAGGAGGTGGAGAAGGTGCAGATGGACCTGGTGGCATTGCAGGAGATAAGATGGTTAGGAAATGGTACCTTGGAGAAGAAGAACTGTGTAATTTTTTATATTTGCAATCCTGTGAGGCATGTTTTTGGCGTTGGTTTTTATGTTAACTCAAGATTCTTATCAAATATCCTGTGTTTTGAAACTGTTAATGACAGACTCTGCTGGATCAGAGTTTGTGGGAAATACAGAAATTAAAGTATAATTAATGCACATGCCCCAACAGAAGATAAGGATGATGAAGAAAAGGGTAAATTTTACTTAGAACTTGAAACCGTCTATAGTCAGTGCCCCAGGCATGATAAAAAAATGGTACTTGGAGACTTCAACGCGAAAGTGGGCAAGGAATTTGTAACTACTCTTATGCAGGAAGAAATGGATTGCATGAGGAATGTAATAGAAACAGCTATAAATTGGTGCAGTTTATGGCCGCAACAGAAGTGATTATTGGGAGAACTATATCTACCCATAAGAACATACACAAAGTGACATGGAGATCACCGGATGGGGACACTATGAACCAAATTGACCATATTTTGACTCAAAAGAAATATTCCTCTAATTTGAAGGATGTTAGATGTAAACGAGGTGTTCATGTTGATTCAGACCATTATTTGGTGATGGCTGAGATTCAAGCCAAAATATCGTTCAATAAAATGCCTAAGGGGCAAAGAGTGCAGAAATATAATGTGCAGTCTCTGGAAAACGAAGAGGTACAACAGGCCTTCAGAAGCAAGATTATGGAGTTTAATGAAAGCACCTGTGCTGACGAGGAGAGTCAAAAGGGAATAGAAAAGCAATGGTCTATATGCGGAAAGACAATGAAAGAAGCGACCGAAGCTGCTGTAGGAATGCAAGGACCTCCACAAAGGAATGATTGATTCAATGATGAGTGTGCTGCAGCGACCTCTCTGAAGAATAAGGTGTATAAAAATATGTTAGCCAAGAAGAATACAAGATGGGAGAGAGAATAATATCAAAGGAGGAGGTATGAAGAAAAGAAAATACATAGGAGGAAGAAAAGGGAAACATTGAAGGAACTGATTGAGGAGATGGAGGAAGCCGGTAGGCAAAAAGAAACTAGGACGTTTTATAAGAACGTGAACATTATTAGGAAAGGTTACAAACCAAGAATAGGGATGTGTAAAGATAAGAAGGGAAATCTCGTAACTGAAAAAAGAAGGTATTACAGAGATGGGCAGAACACTTTGATGAATTATTGAATGGTCACGGAGACGAAGATGTAAATAAAGGTGATAGTGATGGTGATGGTGAAGGTGAAACTGACGATACGAGAGAAAGCCTGGATAAGGAAAAAGAAGACAAAGAATATGGAACATATAGAAACTTGGAAACAACGGACGTACAGTACCTACAAAGGAGGAAGTGAAGGCAGCAGTTGATAAGTTAAAGAACAACAAGGCACCAGGCCCGGATGGAATACCCGGTGAAATATTGAAGGAAGGGTATAAAAATATGGAAAACAGAATTTATGAGTTAATAGTTCAAATTTGGAATGAAGAAAG
>Ga0123357_10009131_pt1 | contig 12485 bp, 6 predicted proteins | sample TergutEmb28metaG_FD_89873 | JGI IMG/M metagenome (GOLD analysis project Ga0123357, IMG submission 89873) | Embiratermes neotenicus P4 segment gut microbial communities from Petit-Saut dam, French Guiana - Emb289 P4 | ecosystem: Host-associated > Arthropoda: Insects > Digestive system > Gut ... | reverse complement strand
GCGATATTTTAACTCCCCCCCAAACACTATGGCGCCCCCACCCAATAAAAAAAACAAACACCACAAACACAAAAGGGTTTGACGCCCCCCCCCCCCCCCCCCCTTCAAACCGGCAGCGGGAACCTAAAATGTAAAAAAGTAAAATGACAATGTTATGAGTGAAAGCCATGTTATGGGGGAAGACAGACAGACAGCACCAAATGTCGGCACTAGACAGGGACGAGTTATTATTATTATTATTACCATCATCATCATGTTCCAGTCGTTTTACTTCCGGGGATAAAGCCATCAGCACTAACTAGCCATGAGTTTCTGTACGACACACAGCCGGCCTGGACTTTTGAGGAAGTAAAGAATATATTGTTCCTGTCAAAAATTGAACAACTACATACGTACACGAATTTCTAGTTAAGGGTACTGGATTCATATTTAATTTTTGTTTTCAATGAGCATTTTCTTTCTTCAATTTACCTAAAATTTTCTGACCTTCGTATTAATAACAAAGGATACACGATGTAACTGCTCCATAAATGGTAAGAGTTGATGCAAGTCATCGGAAAGAGGGCTCATGTAATTCAGAGAGTCAGGTGCAAGTTAAAATCGAGCACGCTAGTGTCTTCAGTCACAACAAGACTTGCATTGTCTAAAACATGAAGCCGTGTAGCCTGGATGAAGGGAAATGCTTCCTACATCTTTACAGTTAGTGGAGACAAAACGTTCCTCCAAAACACTCATACCTCTCAATCAGAGTTCACGCCTTCGCCTCCCCGCAGATGGTTTCTTCATGTTCCCCGCCATGACAATCTGACATCTCAAAAGGATTTATATCAGATAGAGAGACTTTCCTTATTGATCTTCTGGTGCCTACTTCTTTATTTCTTTCGCTTTCTTTGTACCTCGAGGAGAGTTTTATTGTTATATTTATTATATTCTTCATGCTCCCTCCTTCCTTTCTTTCCAACAAATTATAATCACTGTGTGAGTTAAACTAAACCCTCGTTTCGTTAGATGTGTTCCCTGTGACACCTTTTACGGAAAAGCTAACAGGTCTTATAGTCCAGACTTGGGTGCAGTGAAAATTCAGAGAACATTTGAATCATTCCGCTGAAATTAGTGGAATTGGTTGCCATGTTTAACACTTTAAAGCTTCATTTTCATCTAAATAATATCAAAATCCACCTCCTACATCGCGGAACCCACATTCAATCTTCATCACCATAACGAAAAAATTAAGGGGTTGTATGGTAATAATTTCGGTCCTTTCTGGTTTATACGAAATCTGTAATTATACTCTGCGGGCACAATACAAAAGCATCTGGTTCGTCTAGTTACCGCCCTGTCCAAAACGTACACTTTGGGATAGGTATAAACAACCAACGGCTTCTTGCTTGCTAGATGGAGAGCATGCTGTAAAGTAGCTCTGGAATTCACGAGAATAACTGAAGCAGAACGAATGCGCAAGACAACCCAGTTGTCTTCAAAGAACAAGGGTCTGCTGTTAAGAAGTTTAATAAGTTAAATTACCGCAGGAGACACTATGTCTTAAACAGTTCAATGAGCTAATCACGTTTTCACTTTCGAAAGGAACCAGATTTCAAATATACGTAAAACAAAAGAAGTAATATGAATAGCGTTAATTGTTTATGCACAAGAGAGAACTAGATAACTTGAAGAGGAAATAAGCCGAATGGTGTTACGGTTTATCGTCTTTAAGCATCACTTTCAATATATCTCTTTCTCTGTCTTAAACGGGAGAGCCTTCGTCAATGATCATGTCGCTTTAAATAACAAATCAAAACGATGGAGAAAGTTTTGCCTGTATAGAAGCTTGCTGCAACACGACAAGTGTGCGGTGTTACAGAAAGAGAAAAACTGGATTATGATTACACCCTTCTGTCCTTCCGCCCCTCTTTCCTTTCAACATGGACAGAGTACAAGACTCCAAACATCCAACCACGTAGTACAACACGTGTTATCATGAGAAACTTGTAATTTAGCTGAAGAAATATTGAATATGGCTCCTGTAGCCGACCAGACCTCCTCAACAAATTTATCCAGATAGGAAAGTAGTCACGTTAGTAATTATGAAGAATAGGCCTCCATGTACGAAGAAAACGTAATTTCGAAACACAAACCAAAAGAAAGATATTTTTCTAATATTATACCACAAATTCAGTTTCAATCAAAATAATATTTTAAAGTGAATATAAATATTATCTTGGTTTAGAAAGTGGTCTCTTGTCTTGCAGGTGGCAGGTTATTTTATACCGGACTACAGGGTGTCATAACTTATAAAATCAAATATGAATATTCACCTCTGTGGAACCTCATGTATAGAATTGGTGCATTTGATTTATTCAGAATTTCAAACTCATTTTTGTTCCGTACATATAAAAAATACAAACTTCGCTTGAAAAGTCTCATTCTGTAGAGCCACATAAAAGTCAGTGGTGTTCAAGGATGAGAGCAGCATAAAACACTTTTTTTTTGTCTATTGCTTATCGTCCAACTTCGTTGCCGCAGTTTGGATTGTAATACGAGGGAGTTGAGTTTGAAAAAATGTCTTAACACTTTCAAGCCTGAAACTGATCAAAGTAATACTTCAAAATTCAGTAGGATGATACTTGTTTCATAGAAAACACTACTTCAGCATGACAAACAAAAGAAATTACTGGTCTTTGAGGAAAAAAATATATTTATTTTGAGAATAACACAAATTACAAAACTGCGTAGCTCTGTGAGAAAAATTAAGAGATGTCAATATTAAACTAATTGGTATAGATAGTTACCAGTTTTCTTTAAGGGTTAACGCTTTGGCTTGTATGAACCGCACAGGTTTTTTTAAAAGTGTTGTTACAAGAGTTAAATTATGGGAGGGACAGAGCCTAATATGCAGCTGTGTCCTATAGCGTACCGGCCTGCGCCCGGGTTCTGGATGCAATAACAGGAAACCACATCAGTGACGGGTTGGGTGGATCCGTTAGCTAAAAACCTTTCTGTTGCAATGGGAAGGATTATATTCCAAATTAAATTATTTGGTTAAGTTTCTTAGCACGAAAGAAAAAACACTTTCGAAGAAATTCCAGATTCATGAACTAATAAATCTGATAAAATTAAGTCTAAACAGGGTAAAAGTTTACATTTTTCTTAACAAAATAACTTCGAGTTTTATATCAAGAAACTATCTAAATTTAAAGGTGACATAACGATATATCTCGCACTTCGTATTATAGAAGTGCCACTTTAGAATTCTGGTACGTCAACCAGTTGTCTAGAATGAGGATCTTCTAGAGTTTTCCCAGATAAATTCCAAGGTAGAAGACACGTATTACTGTAAACAAAACATTATCCTATGAAATGTAACAAACAAATATGATGTCAAATTCTGCCGGATTCCAGTCTTAGTCTCAATTTGCCGTATATGTTTAAGTGTACTAAAAATCCATTGATTAGTTGTGCTTATTTATTAGAAAACTATTGAATAACTCTTTAAAGAATTCAATTCGTCGGAATGATATTTAAGAGTATAGTTCCTACATCTCAGGAAACTAGGCCACGACATCAAAGGACCATTTCTTGTATGATGTTTAGAGAAATATTCGTTGTTCAGCCTACTTTAAACATAACATAACATAAGATATATATATATAACTTTCGATGATAATATAGACTTTCTAGAAGTTAAAACAAGTAGTATATTTATGTCAGTAATTAACCAACTTGATGCACAAAATTTTTGTTTTACAATAAGTTTATTTCATGCCTCTACATGTTTCGAGCACACGTGCTCATCATCAGAAGGTCAAAAATGCATTACACAGCCTCTGGTGTCATCACACCTATAGGTGGCCGTCTCGTGCACAGGTTGAGAGTCCTTTCTCTTTAGATGCACGGTCAGCAAAACGTTAAAACAAGTAGTATATGTCGTTACCACTGTTCCTTAAGGGGTTAAAGTAGCTTCTTCTAAGTAACCTAATGATGTATTAAAAGACTCGAGCACGATACATTAAAAATGGGTTCTATTTATTAATCAAATCAAATGTTCTTCGCTTTGATGTGTTTCTACGTGAAAATTTTGCGTTCAGCTCTATTTAAACCCGATATAATATTTAGCAATTACAACTTGTTTCTTGTCTTGTTCTTTATAAAGTCATTTGTAATTCTGGAATTTATTATTTGTAAGCATGTTGCTCATTGCTTACCCAGATATTCATACCTGTTTTCACGCACCTACAGACACTGGGAACACCGCCGAATGCTCCGTCTTTTCTATAAAATTATTACGCTCCATTCCTTTGCCACTTCAACTTATCCTCATTTTGAAACGAAGTGGATTCATATTTTCATGCAGCTGTGTAAAATAACTGAAGAAATATTAGTTAGTATGGAAAGAAAAAGAACATGATTAAATAAGTTCCTAAAATTGGTAGGAAAGAAGGAGTGAAAGAAAGTCATAAGAACCAAGTAAAGATAGAACGAAAATAAAGTAGTGCAAATCAAAAAGAGAGACGTTAATAAGAAATAAAATGAAAATGGAAAGCGGAAAGAAAATAATGAACAATGCAGTGAAAAAGTTGAGAAAAATACATAACAATCATAAACATGAGTGGAAGATAAAATTATACAACGGGAAGAGAAAAAAGATAAGAGAGAAGACAAACTGGGAAGGAAAAGAAAACGAAATCGGACAGTGGAAAAGAGAGGTGGAAAATAGTAAAAAGTAAAGCAATCCTATTACAAGCCTGGACAGGCCCTGCAAGTTTCAGGAGGTTGAAGTTCCCAGATTTCTGAAAAATAATAATAAGACGAAATAAAAAGGGAAGAGACAGAAAAAGAGACAGACAAAGCATCATGGTGGAACGGCCTACAACCCATCACATTCTTCTTCTCACAGTAGTACCGGGGCGAATGGGACAAAGATTGAGACAAGTAAGAGACGTCTCTCTTAAACGTGAAAGTAGTCTGAACTTAGGCACAACATTTGTTCAGGCAACCCACCTCGCACTCACGGAGTGCGTCAGCAACTCAACAATTTGTGACAGTCTCTTTTGAAATAGTCTAACGTACTGAAGAGAACTAGCTGCTCAGACTGTGACAAAGTTTCTGACAAAATTGTTATTTATGCAAATGTAAATAACGATAAACCTCATTGAACAGCTTCTCAGACATTAATGTTCAATATTCTGAAGGTTGCAATTCGTCTAAAAATATAATAACTATTTTTTTATGTTTGTGTGACCGTGCATCATTGATACAATAATATAAACAGCCAACTAGATACAATATTAATAATTTTATTAATAATATCAATCAGTTCCACGGAACTGGTTACAACCAGTTCCACCTCATTCTGGTCACCAGCAGTCAGCATCGTCGGTGCTTTATACCACACGCTGTAAACACATTCTAGTACTCCTGAGGATGGGCGAAATCATCGCCCGAAACATGCTGAGCTGATTGAAATTATTAATAAAATTATTATTGTTGCATCTAGTTGACTGTTTATATTATTATATATAAACTAATTCAGTTCCTGCCCAGCACTGCACTCAGTTAGGTACATCAATCAGTTAACGATTAGGTAAATAAAGGGTTTTCATTCGGGGATGTATAGAAGTCAGTAGGCAAAATATAGTGTTTCCGAATGCTAAAACAGATAGTGCATCTAGTTACTGTTTGGCTTTAAATTGCTAATAATGTAGAGGGACTGAAGTGTCTAATGACCAGAAGACGATTCACAGGTTGCTGGGAAATGTGGAGTTAACCGGGAGTAGAAACCAGCTACAAGTACGATCAGACCTCTTGGAAGAAGCATTTGTGTTTGTGTCACGCACAGTTGAAAGATTTTACAATTTTTTTGTAACAAATACTTCCAACACGTTAAACTTTATAACTGTGTCACAAATAATTCAATCACTTCAAATTTTAACTTTGTGTCACAAATAATTCAATTTCCTAACACTTCACATTCGTGTCACACATAATTCAATCACATTACACTGTACGTTTGTGTCACACACATTACAGTCAAGTTAGGATTTGTTTTTGTAGCATGTATTTCCTTTACATTAAAATTCTCAAGCAATTTCAGGTATCATCTTTATCAAACTTAAAGGCAGTGTATGCAGGCAAATATCAGGCCTAATTTTTCCGAGAAGTGACGCCTTAAAATTTGGTTCATATTTAGTGTTTCGTAAGAACCAGCTGCCTCCATATTCCGTCCACTTCAATTTTCTAGCCTGAAGAAGGAAGCTGAAGATTCTTCCGAATCGTTGCTAACTGTCTACAGAAGTATGGTTTTATATCCCATTCGACATTTGCCTACAGATTTACCGCCGACAATATCTCACATCTCACCTAGCATACAATGAAGCTAAGTCGAGTCGCCTTGTCAGACGTCCTGCCTTATTTGGAGAGGTCCTGGTTTCAAATGTCGGGCTGAATACGTACTATTCAGAGAAGGTGTCATCGTCTTCCTCAGATTTCCCACGAAAAATCCAGCATACTCTCTGGAGTTATTGTCAGATCGCTACCTTCCAAACAGTTACCAACATCTAGTTATTCCAAGTATTATATTTGTTTTTGAGAAGTCCTTAGACTATGAATAAATAACTAGCGTAGAATTATGGCACTGTTCGTTAAGAATCAATATGCCTTGGTTATTAACTTAATTGAAATAGATTTTCGTATCACTGAGACAGAGTTACAAAGAAAAGGGGCCTTAACTTATAATGTCAGAAAATTTGTGGTCCCAGTCAGTTCGCGTAATACTAAGACAGCGTTGGTTCTCAAAATAATTTCCCGCTGAGTGTAAGAAGTTCAGAGGGTAAAATGATATTCAACAATTAATGTGCCTTACTTTGGGCCCAGAAAAGAAGCCTAAAACGTATTTATGACAGAAAAATCACCTATCAATACTACCTCTAGTACTAAGTTTGAATAAAACAGTGTGTTAAATCACACAATTTTGGTCATATTTCATTTAAAATTCCGCCTTTTTGCAATTTTCCTATCAGGTAAAATCGGTCAAGGCATTCGTATCCAGATACTAAGCTTAAACACCATAAATAATATCTACTTCTCCATTTCAAACTCAGTCTTTTGAAAATTAATCGCTGCTTATACTAAGAACTGTAGGACAGACATAATTAAAAACTACGAACAAAATACGGGGTCTGATAATGTCAAAAATGATGTTACATTCAGTTATCATTATGGTTTAAAGGGTTAAGTGATCTTAAACGTAAACTTTACGTGGTGTGCACTGGGCACATTTATATTGCAAACTTCCTCCAACGAAAATATCGGTAATTTTGTTGGATCTCTAAATGTTTTCCTTCACTCTCCCCACCAGTAATTCCTAGAACCATTAACCCAAAAACCACTCCACCCAGCATTTTCTTAAGAGTGAACTAATCTTTTTTAAGAAGTCATCGATAAATTATACAGTATGTAGAAAATTGTTTATGACAATCTTTTTTCAGAATTATGTAATTCATCCTTAAATCGTTTTTCATAAAAAGGACGCTTAATACATGTGTCAAAATTTGCAGAAGAGAGACAACGAGAAAGTCGGCACTATTATAAATTACGGCAAAGATGGTAAAGGAGGGAATGGAAATGAGGGGATTAATATTATTATAATACATAAGCAAAATAAAAAATTCTCTTCACGTTTTTGTCTACAAACAATTCTGTACCACCAGTCATAATTGTGAGAATTACATCTAAATATTTCCACCTACGTATGTCTTCTTCGTTCATCTCTTCTTATGTTTCGGAGTGGAAAGAGGAAATTAATATAATATTTCTAAATGGTTTTTAAAGAGAGATTTGTTTAAACCTGCAACCTATCAGAACGCAACGTATTTCATATCCCAGATTACACGATCTCGAAATATGATCTACAGAGCTGCTTCATGTGTACAGAAAAATGGAGAACATTTCCGGCATATTTTATGAACTTTCATATATATTTAAAGTTGAGTGAGCTAAAAAGTACAATGTTTTCCATTTGGGTGCATTTGCGCATGGATAGATCTGTATAATTAAATGGACGAGATATCACACAAGTGGGGTACCTGCTTTTTCAATGTTTTCAATTAGTTATAAGTTTTAAAATAATTATTGTGTTCCTATTATATATGCATCAGTGCAATTTCATAAAGTTACCTTTGTCTACAAAACAGATGAGAAACAACGTGCATAGTCTGGAGTTTAGTGGACATTTTGATTAAAATTGCCAATATAAATGTTAACTAAATAGTTTTGTTTCGAGAGTTCGAGAGTTATTCATGTAATTAAGAATTTCAATAAAATAATTTTGCCTGTGTCAGGATCTGAAGGCAGGACTGTCATGAACATTCTGCTTATGTGTCAGTTTGATAAAGAAATAAGTTTACATCGAATAAAAGACATAATTCTTGTTCTAGCACTATATTCTTTTACATGTATACCTGGCATGCGAATGCTTGTTTCATGAACGCTTGGTAACACCGTTCTAATGGCTAATATTTTCCTATAGCTGAGAACAGTGCCTTATGAATGTTGGTAAGTGTATGTAGAAATGCTTTTAATTTTCATCCTTTGGCCCTTTGAAGCCTAACAGTAATTTAAATAATATTTAAAAATTGAATTCCTACCTCACAGAAACCATACGGTGTCTCAATGACTAAGGCCAATCTGTTAATACTACAAAGTGAGCATAAAGTCTTTCACTGATTACAAACATTAATTACAAGAAAACTACTGTAGGTGGAATATAAACACATTTTCTTAATGTAACTCAAGAAGTTTTTTTACAACACATTAATACACTTCAACATGTGTTCCTTTTTGTTGCACGGTGAACGTCTAATGGATAATCAATTTCTCTCCACGTGTTCTCCAACATGTTTTCAGTTATTGTAGCAAAAACTTATTCTTGCCTTCAAATTTGTAATATCTGGAACTGGTGTCGAAAACACTTTGTCCTTAACATACTCCATAAAAAGAAGTCAAGGAGGGTGATATCTGGCGATCGTGGTGGCCAGGGTGTCGGACCATCTCTCCCAATACACTTGTTTGGAAATGTTGCATCCAAAAACCAAATGTTACAAATGTTACAGTAAACAGATAACATAAAATTTTAGAAAATAACTTAAGTAGTGGTAAAAAATGTTTGCATTCTACGTAGTTTTCTTGTAATAAATGTTTGTAATCAGGGAAAGACTTTATGCTCACCCTGTATTTAGAGAAAAGAATAATCGTTACCTTTTTTCTGATAATAATTTGAAACACGTACGTAAGTCCTTTTCGAAAAGTGGCAGAGCATTTTTCTTTTTTCAATATTAAAGCAAGACCTACACACTAACAAACGAACTTTAAAGGGCAAAGGCAAATATGTTAAAGTGGTATAATTATCGTGTTACTTATATCATTAGTTTCTGCTACATTATTTTCAATAATCCGTCACTGGATACTTCACATATTTGGTAAAGGTTAAACGAAACAATAATTGTACACACCACAGTTCGCGGCATCACCGGTAAACGGTAAACGTCATTTACAAAAACACTGCAGAGGATAAAAATTTTGAAATAGGCGAATACGAAATGACTGCATCATTTTACGGCTGAAAGTTTATTGTACAATCAGTTCTTGATAATTGTGATTTTAGGGTCCTAAAATCAGACGTGGTTAATACCGGGCCGACTGCGTCAGCCTGCAACACTCATTGAACCTTCCTCCTTAACAAACGAACTTGGCAGTCATAATTTTTATACGTGTTTGTTTTATGTTAGCATAATTCCTCTGCGCAAAAAAATATATTTATTGGTACAGATTGGAACGCTTGCAGCATCATATCTGCTCTGTCGCTTAATGTGTCCAGGGTTACCTTTAGTTACCAAATTCGATTAAGTCTGGGCTTGGGAGATGTGATTCCTACAATATATATATATATGTATGTATATATATATGTGTCATTTTCACATCCTCGTGCATTCTTGTAATCCTGATGGCAAGGTAGCTTAGAGTGTTCAATTCGTTAACTTAAATGTCTGTAGTTCTTAAAATAACGTTGCCATAGCAATGTTTTCTGCAAGTTCCCAACATATATTTTATTTAAAACTTTTGTTTCTAAACACTGATTTACAATGATGTTCATTCCTCTTATTTTTAAAGAATAAGGGGTATCTGAAGGATAATAATAATAATAATAATAATATTACTAATAATAAAAATGGTTACCACAATATGGCACCTGTAGTTTGCAAAAGCAAGGAAGTGCTAATAACATTGCACTAGTCATAAGGAAAGTGAAATTGTTTAAAAAATAAAAGCAGAAATGCTTGAAATTAGATTGGTTATTGAATGCTACTCTATGTACATAACAAAAAGTTTTGAATATTTAATTTATCCATAGTATTTTATATATGTATATTGTTTGGTGATTATCAGATATGTAATAATTTGTAGATAATGTAATTTTTGGTGAAATGAGTGTTATACAAAACCGAAGATACAGGTAGGATACTTATGTAAATTGATAAATTGTAATAAAAGACAAATACGAAACAGCCTACGCGAAAAATATTTGAGTTGTTGTTTTATTTCAAACATGTATGCTACAACTAAGAAACTTATGCGAGGAAGTTAAAACTGGACGTATGTTTTCAAGTCATATTCTTATGTCTTGCGTTTCGAAAGTTGAGTTACTTTAGGAGATCGTGAGAAAAACGAGACAAGAACACATTTTTCTTTGCAAAGACCTAAGGAAAAGACACACCTGTTAGATCTTAACACATATTAAAATAACAAAACCTATCGACGAGAATGTAATCATACGTAGAACCCAACGGGACCAGAATTGGGCCAGAACAGGGCGTAGTGGCCGACTCCTGTGGGCACAACACAGAATATTCGGGTTCGAAAACAGAATGTTTTTAAATAGCTGAAAGAAAGCCTGGTCCTAAAAGGAAATTTCGTGTCAAGGACTTAACTAAGTAACTAACTAACCAACCAGCAAACTAAATGGTCGATAGCGGCCTTACTTTCCCATTCTTTTCTTATTTTTTTTCTGCGCTGTGTCCAAAGTGCAGGTGTAAATTTCCGACTTAAAATAACCAATTTTTACGTTTTGAACATACAGTTCCTACCTGATGTAAAATTTGGTGTATGTGTTCCAGAATGGTTGCTAATTCAAATTAATTAACTAAATCCATGGAACAGACAACTTAACAGTATGTCACCTGTGTAAATATTCCTTCTCTTATGAGGAATTCGACTTCTGATTCATGTTTACAACCGCACCTGGTCCCTGTCTTGAGTAACCCAAAAAATATTTGAAATTGCACAGCCTAATACAGTAATTACTGAGATATCGTCTGACAAATCACGTGACTGATATGTATCAGGACCAGTGTGATAATATATGTGCATGCTTCTCATTCTGGTAGAAATGTCCTGATTCAGAAATTTCCTCCTTAATTTAAGTTTCTTGAACATGTACCAATAATTTTACTCCAAAAAGAAATAAACATTGTGAAAATAGCATTTTGATTTATTAAATACGCTATGAATGGGACGTGTTCAGTTCCAGAGAAGAGGTTTCCCAAATTCCCTCTTTGCTAATACACTGCACTGTGTCCAGTCGTTCTCCCATCTGATATGAATCGTCATGTTAGTGCTACCATGTGAACAATCTGTATTAACAGAGAAGATTCTATGTGTAGCTATTGTATTTATATCCACTTGTTTCAATGTTGAGTGATAAAATTAAACCCCACACCCACCATGGTGTAGGATATTATATTTTTCACTAAATTTTCTTCATTTGATTTAAATATTTGATATCGGTATGGGGAAAAGGTAAATTTCCCTCTATAACATGCCGTGAAGGCACAAAGCTGAGAAAAGGTGTAGCTCTACTATTTCTTTAACCTCGGCGCCCGATGAAAATGTGCGGTCAACGCAAAGGCCCGGTTGCTTTACTGCCCGGCTAAAAGCTCAGATATCCGTTGTGTGGATGCTAGAACCGGGCTGCACAAAAGCGCGAAATATCTCTCTCCTCGGGTTTTGAAACCCGAGACGTCCAACCCTTTGCGAGCCTGTAGTCTGACGTCGGTACTACTGAAGATTTTTATACACTCTTAGTAGTCTCGTAAGAAAAATTGAAGCAAAACAGCTTAGGCGTTTTGTTATCGGTGCCCTTTCTTGCATCATCAGTTAACAAATCCTCAACAAAATGATGTTTTTCTTATTAACAATGGACGAAAAAATCTGACAATTCGCTAAGCGCTCCATCTCCATGTATTGCAATGAAGTTTATATCAGGGTGATTTAGTAGATATCGTCGAAATATTTCAGGTTTGTTTGAAAATCGAAAACTAATGACGAACACAGCACAAGTTCATCTACATACCTTCTGCGCTTGTCTCGAATACGAATTGCTATATATATATATATATATATATATATATATATATATATATATATATATATAT
>Ga0123357_10009130_pt1 | contig 12485 bp, 6 predicted proteins | sample TergutEmb28metaG_FD_89873 | JGI IMG/M metagenome (GOLD analysis project Ga0123357, IMG submission 89873) | Embiratermes neotenicus P4 segment gut microbial communities from Petit-Saut dam, French Guiana - Emb289 P4 | ecosystem: Host-associated > Arthropoda: Insects > Digestive system > Gut ... | reverse complement strand
CGGGTTAGTCCAAAAAATAAAAAAAAAAAATAGGAATTATAAAACAGCCGATAAAAAACAAAATTAACAAAAACACAGGGGGTTGAAATTTGGGGGGGGGGGGGGGGGCTACAACCGTTATTGTGGTCCGGTTTGGAGGCCAATATGTCAATATGTGGTATATATAAGAGCCCAAATTAATGTTTACTTTTTTGCAGTATATACATATTTTACAACTGAGGCCGCGGGTAGCTTTCGCGTTACACAACCTGGAGGCCCGCGGGTTGGATCTCCATGGCTTTTACATTTTAATGTTTTCTTTGTAAGAATATGTTATACGTACACATCATGCCTCTTTAACGCATACAATCCTAATGTATTCCTATATTTGAAAAGCCAGAAGAATTTATAACAGGAGCCGCCAGTGGAACAGTATATTAGAAATTAAAATAATTCGGCACAAAACGTGGAATCATAATGCAGTAGAACTCCACTTATCCGAACGCTGGTTATCCGGATCGCCAATAATCCGGATTGGCTTGGCCCTTCGGGCAAATCTGTAGAGAATTCTACAAAACTAACTTGCCTTGAATTTACCGGTTATCGGATCAAGTACAGTACAGTGTTATGGCTTCTAGAACTTCAAATTAGGCGTGGTAGAAAGGTTTAGACGCAGGTACTGTACATACTGTAAATAGTAACAGCCGAATTTCAAACTGCCAATGTCGCCTATTTTCAAACTAAAATCCAATTATCCGGATTGCTCGCCGTCCCAGTTAATCCGGATAAGAGGAGTTCTACTGTGTAACCTATTCATACTTCCTTATGTTCAAGTTATTTACCACAAATTTCAAAGTTAACATTACTGGATTAGAACAAGGCGGTCGGTCACCAAAACTGTTGCCAAAAATATGGGGGGGGGGGAGATTCCTACCTTAGAAGAATGAACAATCCGTGCTGTAATCATCTTCGTTAAAACAAGGGCAATATGAGTTACCGAAACTGGCTACACGGCACATGGGGGCTCCTGTTGACGAAAACTGTGGTTCAAGAACAAACCGGAGGTGAGTGTTGCGCGTAGAAATGACACATTTACTGTTCGATCACTCACTACACATACACACACACACACACACACACGTCCCGACAGCACCTCAACAACTGACTTCGCTTGCAGTTGCCACCACTTTCTTTCCTTCTGCAGCTGACCAACTCGTTTATGAGCACGGCAAAGATCTTAAGCAACAAAGACATCACGACGTGTCTTCGATGACATGTTTACATTCCTAAAATTTTACCTCTACATTTGAAAGCAACCTGCGTAACATTTCATAACGTGCCACTTTCTTAGGGTGAACAATGGTTAACAATCAACGTCAATACTCCATGCTGAAGCGAAATAATCTAGGAAGATTAAAAGGAAGGAGAATGTAGCAGCAAGCGTGGAAGATATACACTAAAATTTAATCGGAAACCTGAAGGGAACAGAATATTTGAAAGGGAGGATAATATTAAAATGACTAGTCACGGACTATTGTAAATAATGTACTGAGTCTTCGTTTTCCGTAAAGGGAAGCAGCTTTCTTAACTTTCTGAGACTTCGTTTCTTTTGATTCAAGTTTCTAATCGACTGGGATCAGTTTCTTAAATGAAGAAATGTAACATAGCAGTTTCAAGTCCTATGATGGGATTAAAAGATTGGATGCGCCTTCAAAGTCTCTCGTAATTTAACCGCCAATCTTGCCATGACGTCATGCACCTCGCCTGCAGTTAGGTGGGCTGTGCAACCCCATCAAGTTGGTGCACTAGGAAGTGTGAAGAAAATGCATAAATTAAGATTTGGTTTACGTAAGTTTCAATTTTTCCTGTTCTGTTTATATCTCATTTATTGTTGTGTTAACAGCAACGCATATAATTTTTGTAATTTACATCAGTAAATATAACAATAAAAAGGTAAATTTGTCCCTGTACACGTCATAAAGGTATCTATGGGGGAATAGAGGTATAGCTAAAATAAGTCTTAACCTCAGCGCTAGGTGAAAGCAGATACAACAGTAACTGGAATAAATCCGGTTAAAAATAAATGACTCCTCTGTACGAGTGATCAGCCTGACACAGAGACTTCTCACAATACATAACACTCAGCAAACAAACATCCATGGCCCGGCGGAATTTGAACTCACAATCCCAACAATCGAGCGGTCGCACATCCACTCCTTAGACTGCGTAGCCACTGGGATCGGCTAATGGACACAATTATTCCATTACTCGTCTACTGTGTGCCATTAACACGTATTGTACCGCTGCTAAGCTAATATGAATAATTTAAGGTGATTTATATATATACATATATATATATACAAATAAATAAATTCTACTGTGACATTTAACACAAGAAAATATCAATAACTGACGTTAATTTCTGGTAGTATATACGCCTACTTGGTTGAATATGTACCACTAAATATCAAAACATTTCAGATAACAATTATGAATACACCACACCATGTGTTTTATGCATTTCAGCTTTACCACACCTTTACAAGTTACACCACTTCTTAATTTGCGCTCTCGTTTTCGGTTTTATGCCCTTTGGCTAGTCAATTCACTTTTTTTTTATTTTGGGAATTCCATTTCTTTATTTATGCCCACTTTTTCAGGGACGCAATACAAAAATATGGTGTATCAGCAAATCAGTTCTCTCGTACACCTACTTCCTTTGGCAATGAAAAAGCTACAGTTTCCTTAATGCTTGTTGAAATTCGATCTGTACGTAAGAACGCAAGTAAGGATATTTTAATTGTTGTCGATCACGTGCTCAGGCGTTACTGCCTGACTAGCGTAAAACGGTAGTTGTGAACAAAACGTCGTCCAAAATATCCTCACGTTAGATTATCAATGTCCTAATATCCTGAACAATCTGCTGTCATACCTCATTGGTCATACGCTTTTATCAACGCTGTCAGAACCGAGCTAAGTGATCCCACAGTAGCCAAATATTCGGACTCTAGATAAGTTATCCCACACATGCCAAATATCCAAACCCGAGCTAAGTGATCCCATAAAATCCAAAATTCAGACCCGAGCTCAGTGATCTCACAAATCCCAAACACTCACACCCACGCTACGAGATCCCACAAATACAAAATATTCAAACCCGTGCTGAGTGATCCCCAAAAAGTATGCAAAAGTATCAGATTACACGACTACGTATCCCAGCAGACGGTAATCTTCATCTGTCCGTAGCACATGCGCTTTGCGACGTCAAATCAAGCGTACGAAAGCAAGGCGAAGTCAGTAATGACAAATGGTGAAGTGTACACCCCTGGCTTGTTTTATTTTTACTTCTTTTAGGAAGTCCTCAGGTGGAATGGAAAAACAGTGCTGAAGAACAGAAGAGTGGACGGGCAAGAGGAATTGTATACGCTGCATTCTGTACAGTCAGGCACGGAAGCAGCAGGTAAAGACAAACATCTTTTGCAGAAAGATACCACACGCGTTCAGTATGAGGTGACCCAAAATGCCGTTTTGCGGATGTTAGAAAATTTAAACAAATAAAAACAATAATTTCGTGTGGTTCTTCTCAATTTACAGTCCTGGAATGGCTAGTTATTTAGGAATAATCTAGACGCACCAGCTTCACCCGAAACGTCCATGACGCAAAAGACTGCATGGTGTCATAGATCTGATAACCACGGTCTTATTAAACTTCTTCTTCTTGCATTAAAGTTGTTGGTAGACCTTAGCTTCTTGTTTTAGAAGCTTCTCAACAGAACATTTTTTATGGGATTAATTAAGCCCCACGCCCAAACCCCAACCTGGAGGACCAGGGTATCCCTTCTCGTCTGGGTCATCGCCTATGACCTATCTGGCATAGGATACCAGAAGCTGCGATATCTCCAGTATAAGTCTCAGGATCATTTGACTATGCAAGCCACACCACAATGTCAAAGTGAGGATCCCTTCGGGGGAGTTTTTAAACCTCACGGATGCGAATTTCCCAAATCTCAAATATTCTTTTAATCATTTTCTTAATACAAGGCCAATTGTCTGTATCAGTAAATTGTTGGTCCTCGACGACGTATGTATGTATGCGTAAGTAGGCGCAGCCCGCTTGGTCATAACGAAATAAGAACTCTTCAGTCATACTTCTACATTCGTTTGCGCGGCGAATTAGGATACATACAGCAGAATTAATCACATAGTCCCCACCTTCAGGCCGTCATAAGTCGCGAGAGAGCGCGAAGTCGCGTGCGTGTAGATTAGTGTGTAGTAGGTAGGAAATTGCCATTACTCGCTGCGTAATAACCCAGCAGAGCGCAGTTCTTTTCTCACTATTCTGTTGCTACTCCGAAGCAAATTAATTTCTGACAACGGAATTGGAAAATCGTTTCAAGATTTCGTAGCTGTGAAACGACGCTTGCCATATTCACTGAACCATATAATTTTGACGTTGTCGAAAAGGACATATATACATACACGGAATTTACTTGCACCGTCATTCAGTTCTAAAAGAAAAGTTTAGTGATGGGGGGCCTGCACGTCGATTTCCTAAATTATTCAGTTTCTCTGCAAATGTGTGCGGTAATTGGCAGGGCTTATTTATATGATTAGTTGCCCATGAAATCGAATAAGACCTTCGAAAGATGGCGATGAACAGATAAGCATTTGCCATCAATAACGAGAGTAGCTTCACTGCAAAATTTTAAACCTCTCGTTAATAAGCTAATCGCTAGTAACAGATAACAGTACTATTTTAACGTGACGATGTGGACTTGGTTGCGTTGTTGAGCGTGTCACGAGTGCAATATGTTAAGTATTGAAGCCAACTGGGAAGAACAATATTTTGAGCAACAGTCTTATGGTAAAATTAAACAAGTGCTCTATACACTGAGTCTTGCGGTCTTCGAGACGGCAACGAACAAGAGCGCCCGAGGTTTGGCGCTATGCAGGAAATGCTTTGGGACTTCGATACAGTTGTCAGGCTTCACAGCTGTTATATACATAACTTTGTTCAAGACTGTAATAATTTCATTGTAATGACGTGTATAAAAGCATCACCCATAAAGTATCCGTCATTTTGCACGACAACCTCTGTCTGCGTCACCAACCTTTTGATACGCTTACCTCAGTCACGTGATTGCTGCTGCTATGTAAGCAGGCGAATACTGGCACCTTCACCGTACCGGAAGCCTGAAATCACGTAGAATTGAATTCACTCGGAAAATATGACTTTCACGTTTCAAAATGTTCTCAATTTCCGTTTATTTGCGTTTTCCAGAACTAAAGTTTTGTCTGAGAGGATGTGTTGTCATAAAATGATGTAAAATTCTCGCTTCCATGTAATTTCACACTGAATTCATTTTCGTGCTTCATAGATTCCAGTAAACATTCATGATCGTGTTATCATTGCATATTTTTCACATTTTACATTTCTAGAATATAATTAATTTTTTATTTCCACTTCTATAAAGACAAGTTTGGTTTGTTCATCAACCTTGTGCAATCCAGTCTTTATACATTGCTTTGCATCAGTGCTACAACTGGTATTTTCAAAAGATAGTTTCATTTTGTTTCATATTTTACACAGATCTATAGCATAATGGTTGGAATTTCAAAGTGTTGAGCAACATCCTTTTGACTTAAACATTTGTTCCCTTCCCAAAAGGAAATAGTTCCATGATGATTATGTAAAGTATGGTGCTGGTGCATCGTAGTTTTACACCTGTAAAGACATAAACTTAAGAGTTGCTTAAAAAGCTGCTCTGCACAATGCAGAAAACTTAGGCTCACTGTCTTGCTGTTCTATAAAATATATATATACACAGTGCATAACAAATGGATGTACATAAATTATATATTCACAACACTGCTATGTATGCAAAAGCACCAAAATTCTGGAACACAGTTCTGTTCTTTGAAACAGATCACAGACAACTAGTTCATCTTGACTGAATAATAAAGTGGGAAATCAGTGTCATGTCCTAGTTAGGAAAACAGAGCAAACAAATATGTAATATTATACCCACATGCCATAAAAAATAAAAAAAAACTGCTACACGAGGTCAAAATCTTTACAGCACATCAGCAGTTAAGGTTCATGATATGTATTTGATTGCAAAATCATGCTGGGAAGTCTTCTTTGGCATCTCTAGGTAACGTAGATCAGACAACACATCTGTTCTGCTCACCTCTGTGATTAGTCAGTCACCTAAGCATGAATAGGATTTTTAAACCCTGCACACAGACTTTAACCAATGTGAACTGTCCGCTATTTTGCCAAAAATGGTATGGCCAAGCAACATCTAACTGTATGGGGATGCCACAGAAATTTCATATATGAAAGACCAGTATAACCAAGGTATTTGCTGTAATACAGCATAGCAGAATGGTCAGGGAATGGAAAACAATCTGTTACAACTAAAGCTGTCTGTAGGTCTATTGTTCTACAATTATGTAACAACATTTACTTATGTAAGAAAGATACAAAGTGCTAAAAATTTATAAAAGTAAAAATATATTTACTTCAGTACAAATAACAAAGAGGCCTCAAAATACAAGGTGGTTCAAATATGACTGGGACTGATGTCACCAGATTTACACACAAATCAGTCCCGGTCATATTTGAACCACCTTGTATGTTCAAAAAATATGTTGATTTTAGTGATTTTATGTTGAAATTGGATACACTTGATCCATCACACATGCTTTCAAAATTCTTCAGATTACCTAGTTCAGCATTTCAAATGACATTAACAGTACACACATTTCACCTTAATGTGATACAAATTACTGGATTACAATTCAGCTGTGAGTCTTTCCAACAAAATTCACACAACACTTTCACTCACAACGGCGATGCATAGAAATCTGAATGCATGAAGGCCCTCCAACAACTGACAAAGTCAAAAGACCTGAATTTGCAATAGAGGCATTTGATTTATTTACAGCAGACTGAGGACACGAAACACACTGCATTGCCTTAGGATCATCTGGTCCTTTGCTAAATTCATTACCATTAGGATAAGGTAATGTACCAGACAATGGACGTGAAGGAGATTCACAAAATTCATGAGATGCATCATTGCCATCATTCTCAAATCCATTCAGTGTTCTTTCTGATCCCTCAACAATATATCCAATGCCAGTCACAAATGGGCTCTCATTTTCTGGTGCTAATTCCACATATGCAGCCTGGTCAAACACATAAGACTGAGAATTTGATAAATGAGACCCTCCTTCAAATTCCACACTGGAATAAGGTCTTGATGAAATACTACATGATTCATCAGTCACAACACAGCCATCACTTTCAAATCCATTCAGTGTTCTTTCTGAACCTTCAATAACACGTCCAATACCAGTTACAAACGGGCTATCATTCTTTGGTACTGATTCCACATACGGAGCACGTTCAAATGCAAGAAACTGACAATCTGATAAATGAGAATCTGGCACTCCTTCAAATTCCACATTGGAATGCAGATTTGATGAAACATAATGTGTTTCATCAGGCACATCATTGCCACCACTTTCAAACCCATCCAGTGTCCTTTCTGAACTCTCAGTTACACATCCAATGCCAGTTGCAAATGGGCTCTCATTGTTCAGTACTGTTTCCACATACGGAGCCTGTTCAAACTCAAGAAACTGAGAATGTGACCCTTCTTCAGATTTTACATTGGAATGCAGACTTGATGAAACATAATGTGTTTCATCAGTCTCATCAATGCCACCACTTTCAAACCCATCCAGTGTCCTTTCTGAACTCTCAACATTTCCAGTGTCAGTTGAAACACAGCTTACATTTTCTGGTCCTTTCTTCACAAACACAGCCTATTGAAAACAAAAACTATCATTACTTAAGTACAAAAAACAATCAAACTGAACTGTTTGAGATTAAAAGGCACTGCTACATGATCTCAAGAACCATCAACTTGTCAAGCAGCATTCTTCTACATACAGAAATACAGGTTGCATAAAAATGAAATCCAGTTTAATAAACCCCATTATTTGTACTGTTGCGCTCTATGCTCCTAGCCATTCCCCATGGCTGCTGTGCCAACATACTGCTCTTTCTTGCATGCTATGCGAGGAAAACCAAAATGCTGACTTCAGTATCAGGGCTGCATGTATAGGTCAATGATCTAACCTCAGCATAGGAACAGAACATGACACTCAAGTTCTTTCTCTGTACTTAAGAGATTTCAAGTATGCTCCACTGGTCGCTCAGAAGATGTCCAGTTTATTTCAGCAGAGCTTTCCTAAAAGCTGTTCAGCAAATTTCCTGCCTCATGTAATTGCTTATGCTATTAAAGCTGCAGCAATGTTCATGACACATATGGATCACCAACATGAATTTTGCCACCCACAACATGCAGTGAACTTCTCTGCACTTGTAATAATGCAACTAAATCACCTGTCCAAATTCCAATGCTCATCTCAAGAATTTGACTACTCTCATTGCACCTGTGCCACTTGAAAAACCAAAACTATGAGTGTCTTATTTTCCTTTTGAACAGTGTTTCATCCTTCTACTTGTCTGATTACCAAAGCAATTGAAATCCTACCATGACACACTATATTGTGCATGCATAACAAACCATATGGGGCACAGTCCTTATGAGGGTGGCAGTTCCTCAGCTAATCAAGAGATTTCCTATGTTTTATGAAACCAGGAGATTCATAACCATATTCATAAGAATTTGCTACTTGTCCCTACCCTACACCAAATTAATGCATTCCTGTAATGATCTAACTTACATTTAATTTGACATTTATTAAATTCATTTTTATACATGTGGTTTCTTAGAAACTTGTTTCAAGTCACATTAAAGTACAGGCGCTCCCCAAGTTTTACTCTACAGAGCTTGACAAATACAAATTACAGACTTGTTCAAATGAATAGCCACTTTTAGGCCTAGTTACAACCTACACTCTGTTCCACTCTGTGACCTACATGCCAAAGATTCAGAAAGGCTAGGACAGGTATGTCTCTGTATTACACCAGAAAAAGCATGTTCATGTCACACTCTGCTTGCGATTTTCCCCAAAATGCTGCAAGGTCATTACACTCCACACACTCTCATCTCTTTTATTTGTGAACCATTTCAATATTATCCCGATCTGACACCAAGTCATCCTGTATTATCTTTCCTTCAAGCATTCCAAGCAAAACACTATAAATTTATCAACTCAATACATTCCACATGCCCCATCTCTCCTAGGATCGATCACTTGAATCTTATCTGGTGAGGAGTACAAATAATGAAGCTCTTTATGGAACTTCCATAGATTAACCCTGGTGGCACTTGTCTTGTGTTGAAGGCTAGCAGAAAGTGACATCACTATCATGCCATCAATCATGTTTGTGTACTGATTACATTGGCGATACAATCACATGGCTCATGTCATTCCCCTTTCAACAGCATTAGCATTTGTAACCAAGTGAGTGAGAAACATAAATCTACATGACTTAGTGCAATCTAAGTGACAAATTGGTGAAAGTCAATCAGTAATGAAGAAAAATGAGACGTAAGGAGCTGACCTGAAAAAGGTAAATGAATTGCTGACATACGCTGAAATGTCAGATTCGCTCCTATTAACATGTCTACAATTCTTGATAATGCTGATACAGTTACACAAAGTGCCAAGTTAGGAACTAGAATGTTTGTGTAACAAGACTACCACAGTCCTATTGGAATGAACCATACCAAAAACTATGGATGTGAGACTCCTGCATTTTTATTGCATTAGGAATAAATAAATATATTGCATAGAAACGTATGTATACTGTATAGCAATGTACACGTACTGTATATACAGCTGATATATACTCTACAGGACCGCATGTCCACTAGTGGTATAGTTATACACTATGTAGGATGAGGTCAATTCCCTAACCCCCAGGATATACACTGTTTGAAAGGGAATTCTGTGTTCAATTTGTGCGAATTTTTTCAGAAACGTAACCCTGGCATAAAACGAGACCTGCATGTATAGCATAATTTGTGATACTGCACTTCACTGGAACTTGGCCTATACAGTCAAAAGTTTTATTCCATATGAATATGTTATTTCTGTTTCTTGGATGAAATCTTCTTCTATCAGTGCAAAACATGAAGTGACTGGATTGGTAGCAAAGTAGTATGTGAAATACTGATGCAAAACAACTACAGTGTAATCAACTTGGTGTAACAATGAAATATTTCACCTCAGTATGTGTTGTATTCCGAACAAATGATGGCTGGTTATGTTTAAGAAAAAAAAAGTTTGATGCATGACAAGTCTTTCTGAAAATATTAAACCTGTTAAGAGCGTGAAAACATCGATGACAGATGAATCTTGGAAGGCCATCATCAACAGACACCTGCAAGGAAGCAGAAACATCTAATTTAATACAGTGATCACTTATGCAACAGAATTAAGAAAAGGACAGCACAAACACAACAAACCAAGCACACAGCATACATAGCACCTCCTTCAGACATTGATCAGACCACACAGAATTTGTTGTCAGCATATGCAAATTTAAGGTGTGATGGAACTTGAATACCCTTCAAAATCACCCACTATCCTTCAGTCTATGCTTGTCTATATTCTATCATAATGTAATGGCACCAGCAGCAGCACTAGTAGAAGCAGTAGTGGCATTAGTAGTAATAGTGTTAGAGTCATTAGCAAACATTATGGTTATAATTTCAAGGTTTTGTCTATTCATTCTCAAGCTCACAGCGTGACTAGTGCAAGATAAAGCGAGACAAAAAATGAACAACAAAATGAATACACTGGTAAACATAATTTTTGTCACATGAAAACTAATTTGTGTTTCATATGTATTTTTCCATGCTGAATTCAAATAAGTTATTACAGCTGCTCTATCACCCACAGGGTTTGTGTTACAGACTAACTAGAGTGGAGTGTATGTACTTGTCTAACACAACTTTATTTAATGGTAGAGGTGTATATATAGTACTTACTACATAAGGTACAACTACATGTTTCAGCGCTTGACAATGGCCATCTTCAGGTTGTACATGAAATACTTAGTAAGCAGTTACACGGGACTTATATGGGCTGTATACAGTGGGGAGGTAGGAGGTGAGGTGGGCATGAGATCTTGTACATGTCATAGAGGTTGGGAGGTGTGGGTACATCGGGGACTCTGCTATTATATGTTATGTCTAAGTTCATATAGTTAGGTCTATGGTATCATATTATGTGTGTTCTAGAATGATATGTACATATATACTTATCTTATACATATACAATGTGCAATATCATAAAAAATGTGGTTTGTAATTTGTTCCTTTTTGGGTAATTCCCCGGCGTCTGAATTCTAATTGCCGACGTTTCGGCCGAAACGTCGGCAATTAGAACTCAGACGCCGGGGAATTACCCAAAAAGGAACAAATTACATTTAGAACACGGCGAAAGCTTAAAAACAAAAATGTGGTTTCTATAATTATAGTTTTAGGTTCATTGATCTATTCTAGTTGTTATTATATTTTAATGTTATAATAAATCAGGTTAGACTCTCCCTAATTTATCGGTTCAGTTTCACAAAGTAAAACTAATATAGGTCAGGATAAAAGTAAGGTGGGTAAGGGAGGTACATTAAAATACTAATAGGGAATAAACATACACACTTAATATAATAATATGATAATATGATACCAAAGACCTAACTAAATTAACTTAGACTCTAAGGTTCCATACTAAAAGGGTGGAATCTTCTCCACCAAGATACTGAAATATGTTTATTTTGAAATAGCCAAAAAAATTCAAAGAATTTTCCTCTCAAGACAACGATCTGGTATTTTGTGACGATATTTGCTCTGTTATAAAGGCTCTTGGACACCAACACAATTCAACTGGATGGTGTTTAAACTATTTAGATTCTTTAAAATCTAAATCCAAAATCTTTGTTTGTTTTAATTCTTTTATCTTTTTTTGTTTACTGACTCTTCAAAAGTCAGCTTGAAAGCTGTGCTTCTACATAAAAGGAATAAATTCCAATCTGTTCTCCCAGCCTGTGCCGCCCGCACGAAAGTCTCCTATGAAAACATGAAACTCTCTTTTGGAAAAGATACAGTATGAATAATATAGCTGGAACATTTGTAAGGATTTATAGATCACTGCTCTCTTGCTTGGCTCGCAACTTGGCTACACAAAGTTTTGTTGCCTCTGTGTGAGTGGGATACTAGGGACAGAAAGCATCACTACAACACAAACAGTGGCCTAAATGAGAATCACTTATTCCAGGAAAGAAAAATGTAGTAAATACTCCATTAATCAACCCTGAAAAAGTTCATTTACATGTACTTCCACTGCACAGCAATCTTGGACTCAAGGCAATGGGTCAAAATAGCGTTGGATTTATGTACAGTAAAACCTGTCTAACTTGACCACCGACGGTTCCTGAAAAAGTTGTCAACATAAGCAAGTGGTCAACTTACACAAATGTGTCCCAAAATAACTTTTATACTCGTATTTTATTTTCTGCT
>Ga0123357_10009129_pt1 | contig 12486 bp, 6 predicted proteins | sample TergutEmb28metaG_FD_89873 | JGI IMG/M metagenome (GOLD analysis project Ga0123357, IMG submission 89873) | Embiratermes neotenicus P4 segment gut microbial communities from Petit-Saut dam, French Guiana - Emb289 P4 | ecosystem: Host-associated > Arthropoda: Insects > Digestive system > Gut ... | reverse complement strand
CCAACACAACATGATATGCTGGCACAACACTTCGTTTGCAAATACGAATTGAATTGTAAATACTGTAATATAGCTTTAGCAAGGAACAAAGCTCCCTGATGATAATCTGACGATATCGAAATATGTCGGAGTGTTTTAAAGTGTTTTAAATGTATTTTATGTGAAATTATATGTGCATTCGTTGGTTGATAAGTTGAAGTGATTTTCCCGTAAGATTCACATTAATGTTATTGACCCAACTGCTTCTTGATCTTCCGTATGGCTCTTGCCCAAGAATTTGTCTATCAAAATTGTGTACACATTTTTGTACCCCTCTTTCGTACCTGTAACCAAGCCAAAGGCAGATGATCGATTATTTGTGACCTGTACAACCCTCGCTCCTCCGATGTTACTTAGTACTATGGTGTCTAAATAAGATAGAAGAGATGCTGAAAACGCATGAACTGGGAGATGAGAATTTTAAACATTTTTGTCAGAAGGCCTCTAAACGAGACTTATGTCCTAAACATACCTAATTTTAAGGATGAAACGTTAAAATGCATCCTACACATTAAGAGTAGATACGACAGTGGATCTGGGTAGAATACAAAGGGGAGTATTATGTGGAGTTAATAAACTTTAAATTTCCGTAAAACTGCAGCATTTAGGCACATCTTCAGCAACTGTGAGATAGTTAGGAAACTTGTTAAAGTTGAAACACATCAGGATTCATTGCAGTGTGAAGGTGACACATCACATGTGCATTTTGTGTGGCCGTAGTTCCATAGCCATCGTGAGTGCTGAATACTGTGAATTGGGTCTCCTAACGTTGGGCCAGGAGCATCCCTGGAGGTTGCTTTACCACAACTACTGCTCAGAGACTGAAGCAGGCAGTGACAATTCAAGTTCAGTCACCGTGGCTACCTCTCTAGGGACTGCAGTGTTGCTATATTCATACATACCAGATGTATGACCCTTTCTACACCACAGAAGCACTTACAAATTTCCTAATTAGCATGTTACTCTGTTATGCTGCATAACATTAAGTAGGGTACAAGTAAGAGTCTAGAGAACTTCCGTAACATTCTGATTGTGACAAAATAAGACTAAGAGGTTCAAATAGATGCACAGATATAGACGTGGTTTTAGGGCCTACCCGATTCCTGTCTCTTCAGTGTCCGTAATATTGAGGATTCAGGGTTTGTCGTAGTCATCACTACGCAGTCCGTCCTTACGACAAGTCCTAGCGTCTTCAAAAGCATATTCTCCAGACAGTGCGATATAGTGCTTCCTGTCTCAATTCCCAGCATTTCTTTAAGTTTATCCAGTAACTACTTACGTCTTCTTCCTGGACTCCCCGTCCCCCTAGCTATTCCTCAATAGCTTACATCAGTTCTCACGTAAGATGTGACCAATGCAGTTAGCCTTCATCTTTTCTATTGTATTTAGAATATTCTTCTCCTCATTAATTGCATGTAATACTTTATTTCTCACACGACTGGTCCAACTGATCTCCATCCTTCACCTGCACCACATGCCAAAATTCTAAGGTATTTATGATCTACTTACGGAAGTGTTGGAATTTCAGCAAAATAGAGAGATATGTTCCAAATGTAACATTTTACTGGTTTCTTCCTTCAATTTAAATCCAGTGTGCTGGTAGAAAGAGTTTAACGTATTATCTACACGAAAATGCTGAGGTAGTATCTTGAGTGCAATCACTGTTCCTCTGTTCAGATAAATAGCCAGAGCTCGTCACCATTCTTGAGCAACATCTCACAAAGTTCCACTCATCACACACAAACCCATAACAGATATTGTGATTTGTATAGTTGTTAATATGTGCTGCTTTTTATTCCTAACGTCTTGCCTTTGATTACCGGCCGGAAAGCCAGCTGCTGTTGTAGAGACTTCTCACTTTTCTCCTCCAGACAGATTAGCCTATCTGCTTAAAAGCCAGTACCATCTGCTGTGAGAAAAATAAGCTCCGCCTTTTGCCACAGAATATATTTTTGTGTTTTATAAGATTATCAAAATAAAAACCATAGTGTCCTTAGACACCATTAAATATTTCGTCTTCTTTGAACATTACCTGTGTTACCCGTGAGGTACGAAACAATGTCCGATGTACAATTCGGATGGGCCCCAGTATTCGAAAGGCTGAAATATTTCATAAACTTTTCATTGATGGACAATTCAGTTCTTCTCTATTCGACGCTACTTTAAAGGTGACTTATCAGTTGCATGGGTTGTGCGTGAAAATTAATTGATTAGCATAGGCTGCATGTCCTCCGCAGTGAAAATGTCGTCAAAAGAACAGTGACAGGAAAAAATGCCAGTCAGTGATAGGGTAGTGAAGGAAGTAATTTCGCTCTTCTAGTTGAGACTCCAGTTTCGAGTTTGGAAATAATTAAGCTCAACTCCTGGCTATCGTCATTGGGAGTTTTAGTTAATTTTCAGATTCCTTGAAAATGAATTTGTCTTGTACCTTAAAATTTGCTAACTGCGTCTTCCTCGTTCATAATTTTCTCCTTTCCTGCCACCTGAAGTAGGCTTATATAATTTTTAATTTATAAGTCGTCATTAAATACAAAGACCCAAACAATACCACAAAGGCTTTAAGGTGATTTTCATAACTAATATTTTATCAATTAACTTAAAAAATCTATATTCTGGCAAGATATTTCGAATTAGGCTGTACGCCCTGTTACGATTCACAAATTATAGTTTAAAATTATTATGTTATTAAGCAGGCGGTAGGACTCACTGCGAGATATCTGCGCGCACGGGACCCATCAAAGATACTGAAGAGCAGACCTGTATCTCCAAACGGATTGAGAGTCGAACCCACGACAACAGTGTTTGAGGGATGCGATATTGTATTTAAAGTTTACTGTGTGCTACTGTACCTGAAACTTTTTATTTCCGCAACTTGAAAATAAGTGTCAAATTATTTCCACTCTGTTCCCAAAACTGACGCGATATACGAATAAAACATTCCAAGAGACCTGTCACACATTGCAGTCTTCTCTGATAACACTTCACCTTATTGCCCGCAAGCTGCAGGATGAGAACGAATGCTCAAAAGGTTGCTGTTGAAGCAGACAGGAACTGGTAACCTGACATACTCACCTGTCGACTTTCTCATGTAATTTCCTTCAGGAAAAGCGTGAAGAATTAATGCTTGTATAGACTCTAGTGCTTAAACGTCAGTGACTTGTAAATTTATCATACATTTTAACGCAGTGTGGATCCAGTTTAGTTAGTTAGCGTCTCGTATAAAACTAAGGGCGGAATGGAGGTACAACGAGGAAACGGCTTAACGGTGGAATGAACATAATACTTCACATCGGTAAGTGAAAGACGCAGACGTTCCTTATGTTGTGTATACATGTGAAACTCGGCGTCGTATAAATTTTCTCCTATCACTGTATTCTCTACAACTGCGGGCCGTAGCATTTATGTGTTGTAAGCGACGCGGTTTCCACGAAACCTTATTTTTCGTTCAGCTACATGGGTGTCATTATTATTTATAATAGTAATAATAATAATTTTCGCTGCAGATGTACGCAACTACACAGTGATATACTTGTTTTATAATGCTGTAACGTCGATGACAGATTGATTAAAACAATTTGGTTCTTTCCGAATAACATGAACCAACATGATGCACTATTTTCTATTGATTTATTTCAATAGTAAGCCCCTACATCTTTCGAGCAGGCTTGCTGTTCATCATCAGAAGACTCTACTGTGTATGAACAGCAACTGGTATAGTCAACATAACGCATGACTATATCAATTGTTTTTTATGCAGAGTTGGTCCTACTGATGATGAGCAGCAAGCCTGCTCGAAACATATAGAGGCTTACTTTTGAAATAAATTAAGAGAAAATAGCGCATCTTGTTGGTTCAAGTTATACGGATATATCACTTTGCACGGTCAACAAAACATTAAATTTGGCTCTGTTTGGTCTTGTGTTTTTCTCTTCCTAGTTAGTTTTGTTTTTTGTGTTTTTATACTTGTGCTTTCCCTGTAATTCGCCATTAGTTTCCTGAGTCGTAACGTAAATAAATAAATAAATAAATAAATAAATTCGGTGTTGCGGATAAGGCCAACGAAGGCCCTCGACGCGTCGAGGCTCCCAAACGTAAACAGTACCACGATTTATCCGTTCTCTCGGGTTGAATTCCATTTTATTCTATTTCGACAGGTATCTGTGTCCGTTTTGTGAGAATTGATAGTAAATTTGTTCAGCACATTTAGGTGTGGTGGGGAAAGAGTCGATAAAGTCGTGGGCGACTCCAACAGATAGTCTACGCTACTGATTGAATTATGAAACGAAAGCTGCTGTACCCACCCACATACTGCGGCCATCAGTAAAGTTTCAGCATCAACTGAGGATGGTCTTTCCGCCTCTCAGAGCAAGAACTTAGGACATTCAGTAATTCGATATTGTGTCCTTTGTGTTGGGGTTGAAGGTTCTCCCACTGAAACGTCTGTACGAATTTTTCTCTTTTCTGGTATCTGCGACTGTTTACTGTGCGTATCCATGGAACAGTCGATCCCAGTGGCCGCGATGTCAAGGCGTAGGTCTGCGACCGGTCGTCTTAAGAGATTGTGGGTTCGAATCTCCTCGGGATCATGTAAGTTTGTTTGTTGTGAGTGTTGTGAGTTGTCAGGTAGAGGTCTCTGCGACGAGCTAATCACTCGTCAAGAGAAGTCCTACTGAATGGTGCGTCGTCCTGTGTGATATGAAAACCTCAAGAACGTCGAGGCCTTGGTCCGCGTTGGGCCGCAGTGCCACAGGGAACAAAATCCGTGGAACAGAATCATTTAAATCAGGGTAATATGGATTTTGATACTTTGTATTTCTAATAGTGTGCTTTAATACTTCCTGTCGGAAATATGCTATTCGGGTACACCCTGTAGTATATTTATGGGATATATTTAATAAATATTAAGATTATTAAGTAAATGTAAAACTTATTAATATAAAGTATTTAATAAGAGGGTGATAAATATTTAGTGCATGTGTGTGTGCATGTGCTTGTGCGTGTGTGTGCATGTGCGTGTGCGCGCGTGCGTGCGTGTGTGTGTGTGTGTGTGTGTGTGTGAGGGGATGGTTAAATTTTGTTTGTTTTCTGACTTACTTACTTTTCCTTTCTTGCATCGTTATGCTTCGAGTAAAATTCCTTACATATGGGAAACACGTGACCTTAGAAAATGGATGGGCACGTACCTCACAGGAACGCCATGTTAATTTTGGTTCTTAAGGAAATGCTACGTAATGATTTTAAGTAGAGGCAGAAATTTCTTTCTCTTTCTACCCAAATACTTACAACTGTTTTCTATAGTTAAGATCGCCTGGCACGCCTAGTCTTTCTTTTCAGCACAGGAATTTAAAATTACTGACTGTGGGAGGAGTTTTGACAGACACTGTTTAAGAAAACGACTTACTTACAGGACTGGAGTTTATGGTAACAAACAAGTTAAATGTTTGAAATTTTTATATATTCAACGTAACTTTCTGGTTTCGGGGGCAGTGCCACTGACTGCGCAGTTTCAACCGAACGCGGTTAACATGAGACCGTTTATATAATTCTGTCCGTAATTGTTTCCGAATTTATCTGAAAGAATGACTACCCCTAAACAAGAGGATCAGCCGAATTTTTAAATGAATAATGTGCTCCTCACCTTTAGACCTTAGAATCCCGTTACGACGGAAGAAATTTATTACACTGATCGCTTTGCCGTGCACTGGCTGGGTTTGCGCGATGAGACAGCGAGTTTCTTGTTTAACGAAGCTACATCCACGTGGCCATGTCAGCATAAAGCACTCATGCAAACTTGGCTGTGCTACGTGCTTCTTATATGTTCGTTCGTTTAGGTAATTTAACTATCTCTCGCAAATTATCTTTCGGTGTTTAAATGATGTTACTGTCATTATCCCAATCAAATTACTTTGTCTACCAGTTCCGCATTTTATTACAGTACAGTTGCCATCAAATGGTGTGTCATCTTTCACTTTACAATATACTATATTATTTGTTTCGCGGAAGTTTACAAGCGCCCTTTTTTATGTTTCGCTGACCGTGCATCTCAGTATAATATTAGTAATTAACCAACTTAATGCACAAATTCTTGTTTTATAATAAGTTTATTATATGCCTCTACATGTTTCGAGCACTATGTGCTCATCATCAGGAGATCAAAATTGTATTATACAGCATCTGGTATCATCAAACCTGTAGGTGGCCGTCCGGTATACAAGTTGAGAGAAGACAGTGTACCGGACGGCCACCTACAGGTGTGATGATGCCAGATGCTGTAAAATACAATTTTGATCTCCTGGTGATGAGCACATAGTGCTCGAAACATGTAGAGGCATATAATAAACTTATTATAAAACAAGACTTTTTGCATTAAGTTGGTTAATTACTAAAATTAAACGTCATTTGTTTTTAACGAACTTACGAAATTGCAAAGAAGCAGTGAACTTTAAAGTGAACTATCCCCGTTGTGCTGCGTACAATCAAACAGTGAGAGTAAAGTCAAACATAACTTGTGGATATTTTATTGTTAAGGAGCTTCATTCACATAGCGTATCTTAGGAACAACTACACGTTTCGGACTTTTTCCAGATGTGTCATGTATGACGTGATATAGATACGTGTCTGCACGCCAACAACGTTTCGATCTTGGATTCTCCCTGCTAGAATGTCTACATAAAATGTTTTAAAAAATCCAACTTCATTTGGTGACAACCACTATAGACGAAGAAACGCCAGTTCTACACAACATCTTCAGGAGTTCAATCACTCCGACTCCACACATGATTCAATCACTTCGCCATTCGCGAAATAAAGTAGTGAAACAATATACTCTCTATAATGTGTTACCTCTCTCCAAAAATTACACCGTCCAAATTTTTATAAATTTTATAACTATTTTAATTTTCACAATAACTTATATTCAAACGAACATGAAATTTTATCCATGAAAACGAGATCTCGTTAGATACTATAATACTGCATATTGTATAGTTGCCTCGAATAGGATATATGATCAACCTGATGATGGCATGGAAAAAGGCCGAAACATGTAGTTGTTCCTAAGATACGCTATGTGAATAAAGCTCCTTGGCAATAAAATATCCACAAGTTGTGTTTGACTTTACTCTACCCATCTTTATAAAGCAGTGAACAGTATGCTGCTCAATATTAGATTCAGTTTCAATTTTTGACGTTTTGCTGACCGTGCATCTCAGTATATTTATCTCAGTAATTAACCAACTTGATGCACAAAATTTGTGTTTTACAATAAGTTTATTTCATACCTCTACATGTTTCGAGCATATGTGCTCATCATCAGGAGGTCAAAATTGCATTACACAGCCTCTGGTATCGTCACACCTATAGGTGTGTTGATACCAGAGGCTGTATAATGCAAATTTGACCTCCTGATGATGAACACATTTGCTCAAAACATGTAGAGGCATGAAATAAACTTATTGTAAAACAAAACTTTTGTGCATCAAGTTGGTTAATTATTGAGATAAATATTCAGTTTCATGTTGTTAACCCTTTAAAGACGAAGCGCAGACTAGTTTAAGACTCAGTTCGTACCGCGCAGTAAACACTTTTCTTCTCGGTTATAAAAACCCATCAGTTTATGTTATATGGGGCACAATTCGCTGTTTGTTCGGAGATAGAAAACGAAACATATAAGTGCAGTGTGTGGGGACAGAATGTAGAATTGCTGAATTTTAAACTGATTGTACATCACGTAACCAGTAGGCTTTAAAAGATGAATCACCTTACACGCAAACCGGTATGCAGTGCTATAGTACTACCACAAAGCTGTGTCTGATATACTTATGCTAATTCCTTTTGACACTACGTCGGTTGCTTCACAGCAAACCAGACTCTGTTAAAGCTTCAAGTCATTTGTTAGAAATGCACAATATAATAACAATTTAACGTAAGGGAAAGGGCAAGACACGTTATCTAGGACGTGTGTCATCCCTGTTGTGTGTATGAACTTGGATTGGTGTGCAGTCAAACACAACTGTGTCACATAGGTGTATTTAATGACTATATTGAGCAACTACATGTTTCGGCCTTTACTGGATATCTTAAGTTTGTTCTCTCAAGACAAACTGAAGATAGCCAGTAAAGGCCAAAACATGTAGTTGCTCAATATAGTCATTAAATACACCTATGTGACACAGTTGTGTTTGACTGCACACCAATCCAAGTTCGAGACACGTTACTTTGCTAAACAGTGAACAGAATGATTATGACGCCTGTTAGCAGTAGTGTATTTTATCGTCTTCTAACTAAAATGTTTAAGATCAACGATATAAAAAAACTATATTTTAAATTATTCCTTCGTTTAGGTATGAACCGCTGTTTGTCCCCCTAAGATAAATATATGCAGGTAGAAATTCATTTCTTTTCATTTTACTGAATATCTCTGGAATTACAAATAGCAACATTTTATTGCCACCCAAAATACACGCATTTTATTACCTTTTGTCAAAACCCCACAGTAATTCCATTGTACCATGAATTGGATGATTTTAATAGAATTAACGTGCAATACAATGAGGGGAATTTTTTGAATAATACCATGTATTAGATTTTCAAGAATGGCCCTCCTGTGTGTAGTTTCTTAGAAATCTTAATATAAAATTTGTCCAATGCGCAGGACTTTGTTGTCAGAAATGTAAAGCATGGACACTAGATACTGTAGATAACTGAACACTGTTTTCGTGACGGAAGTTGTTACAAAGCTTCGTATTACATTTCAATATAGGCCTTTCTGAGAATAGGATGAATAACAAACTTCCATATTGAACATTTTACAGGACAGCCAAGGTAGGTAACTATTTCTGAGTGGCTACACATTACAAAAAAAGAATCTTTTCAGACGAAACCTCTTCTTAACAAACCTCTTCTTATCTTCATAACGGTATACTCAACACGACACTTTAAAATAATGCAAACAAAGAAGTGCAAATATTATTTTAGCTAACGACTAGCAACTGAATGTGAGAGAAAACAGAAACAGTGCGTATTACTGTCGTTAGCTGGTAAAACTTGGCTGAGTCACTCTTTAGTGACGAAATTTAAACATGATTAACTCTTTAAATAATACTCGTAAACGAATGTAAATGAAGCTTTTCATTAATGTTTGTGTGTGTGTGTGTGTGTGTGTGTGTGTGTGTGGCAGGGTATGTAAATGTGATCCAGTAACATACAGGGCTGCGATTTTCTTTCTTTTTTTTGCGACCGTGTAGGATTACGGAAAGACTTGCTTATTATAGAAACTTCAAAGCAAAATTTTAAAGCTGCAGTAAGCAATTATGCCCCACTTATATTGCTATATCGTTACGCCAGAATTTTTGTTAAAACTGTAGGTTATTTGCAGTTAGAAGTCCTGAATTACTATTTCCGTTGGAGTAATACTTTTGGAATTTGTATGGAGATCCTAAATAAGTGTCAGGTCTGAAGAAATATGATTATATGTATGCTATTTTTTGTCTTCATTTCGTCCGTAACTTTTTCTTTACAAAAACGAGTGTTTCTTTTACTTCTAATTCGTGTAAATTGTGATGTAAGTTTAAACGAGGTGTTGTTGTTGTTGTTGTTGTTGTTCTTTTTCCTCTTCCTCTTCTTCTTCTTCTTCTTCTTCATCTTCTCTTTTGCCTTCATCTTTTTGCTGTTGTTCATCATCATCATTATCATCATGTTCTTCAACATCATAATCTTTTTTCCTTCCCCTCCGTTTCCTTCCTTTTCCTCGTATTCATCATCTTGCTGTTCTTCGTATTTATCGTATTGTTAGTCTCCTCCTCCTTAAAAGCAGGAGTACAAAAGCTCGAAGAAGAAACACAATCTCAGATGAAAGATATAGAAAATCACTACTTAATACAGCAAGCCACCACGAGCACCATTGTGTTGATATTGTTCTTTCTACATAAATGAAAACAAGATCTAAATTATCATCGGGCGTTTACCCAGGACCAAGCACTTTTTATTCAGCATTATTTGTGTAATAACACAGACTTGGTTGTGTAGGCAGTGCATTGACATAGAAACGTTACATTAATACAATAAAATTTATAAAGTAATTGCTGAAAAACGCCATGAATAATTCTCAGAGTTACAACAAGCGGACAGTGAAGTGAGGTGCGGTGAGGAGCTATATGTAATGGCGATCATTGAAGTGTAACTAATACTGCATGATTTGCATGATTTTAATCACTGTAACTGCAACCAACACGTTTGGAATTCGTAACCTTACAGGATTTTCGAGGCAGCAACGATTCAGAACGACTTGAAAATCTTATTTGGCAATCCAAATCTCCTCTTCGTTTACAATACACGATTATAAAGGAAGATGCCAGCATAAATACAGATGGTCGTTTGAAGTATTAACAGAATCATTCTATGTAAGATTCATACTTTAACTCTGGCCAGCACGTAGAGTGTTTCACAACACCCTTTTTTACATCGTGGCCCCCCAATAATGATCCATTACAGCGGAGATGTCAGCAAACAGTTTGGTCAGCGGGAGTGTTTCTCAAAAGTTAATTCATTAAAATGTTAAATTGTTAATGTCTGAGTTTAGAATTTATCATGTAGTTCGTAAACGTTATGTTATATTGCTTTGTGGGAAGTAAACCTGGTTGTATTTAGTCATGAATATTAGAGAATATTAGGATGGGGTAAACATGATTAAAACGTTTTGTTTTCTGATGTTGATATGATCACTGCGGTGTACAAAATTGCCAACATTCATTCATCTACAGGAACACACAAAAAATATAAACACATACATATATACATGCATAAACATATACATACGTAATGTATACACAGATGCACACATGCACACACACGTACCTGTATGAATAGATACACACATACATACACATGCGTACACACACATACATACATACATACATAAACACATACATACATACATACATGCATGCATACATACACACATTCATATATACATACATACAAGCATAAACACATACATAAATACACACATACATACATACATGCGTACACACATATACATACATACACACACATACATACATACATACATGCGTACACACATATACATACATACACACATACATACATACACACATACATACACACATGCGTACACACATACATACATACATACACACATACATACACACATGCGTACACACACATACATATATACATACATACATGCATACACACACACACATACATACATACATACATACATACATACATACATACGTACACACATGCGTACGCACGTACATACATACATACACACACAATAAGACATACAACAGACTCAAACGTGCATGTGTGCATATATATATCTGATCCTCTATGTTTACACACCCGTTATTAAAGCACTGAAAGCAATAATATTCGAAGTGTATTTACTCATACATAGACTAGGTAAATACTCGTAGCTTTGCTTTGCATATAAATTTACTTAATTTTCCGGAAGGAACGGAAAGCTGTTACTTTTAAGACCCAGCATATTTCTTCTCTTTAGTTATTACTACTTCCAAGAAGTAGTAAAACAAAGATACAAATATATACGTGTATTACGTGTCTTTCTGTCATATCATTTTGTATAGCTTGTAGCGACCATATTCCAGTACCCAGTCTGTAAATTTTATCTGTATCGCCAGCTTGCAGCATCGGGGCTTGTAACTGGCAGACTTCAAAGTTGCGGTTTTCTGACTTTCCTCAGAATGGTGAAAAGCCTTTCTTAACTGCTTAGTGTTAGGGGTACAGACATATATGGAGTACTCTGCAGGACGAAGACTCATACCGTAAATGATTTGTTTAAATTAAAAGTTTCGCTGTTATACGTAATTAGCTTTACTTCCCAGAACCCAACACCTATAAATACAAACCACTTAGCAGATTTATGACTGATGCCATGCGCTTTAGCAGTCATTGACAAATTGTCTACACTTTGGATCGAGGCACAGTGGAATGTCAAATGTAAGGACAAATTGTGGCTACACGTTCTTCAAAATGTCTCTGTTTAAAGAGGAGTAGCTCTTTGAAAAATATGTCGTATACTGTTTTCCATTTTCTGAATAAACTTTTCAGGAAAGTATTTTAATTTCTTCTATTTTTTTCTACAACTACAAAAAAGAGGGGCGAAAACTGGTTTAAAGTATCTGGGCTTGCTGCTCAGGAAGACAATGAATTTTTATTGAAAAAATCGTGCGCAATACACAGATACACCGTGCAGAAGACAAGCACTGTTTTAGCGTTAAACTGTTCGGCGATATTTTCATTATTTAGCCGTGCAATAGTAATTAATTATACCAATTCGCCAGCTTATTGCACTTAATTTTATTATACATTCGTTAAAACAATATAAAATGTTATAAAATTACTAACTCCAACATGTTTCGGTCATATATCGACCATCATCAGGGAGTATTATAAGTGCAT